>Ga0233432_10000288_pt1 | contig 47723 bp, 30 predicted proteins | sample SI_122_August201_6_FD_179870 | JGI IMG/M metagenome (GOLD analysis project Ga0233432, IMG submission 179870) | Seawater microbial communities from Saanich Inlet, British Columbia, Canada - SI_122_August2016_10_MG | ecosystem: Environmental > Aquatic > Marine > Inlet | place: Canada: British... | reverse complement strand
TCAGCACTTTTAGGAGATAATATGCCAAGTAGACTTGAACTTCTTACGAAGAAACTTCACCCCGATGCGAAGTTACCAGAAAAGAAAAGAAACACAGATGAAGGATATGACTTGTTTTCGAACGAAGACTTGGTTGTTCCCTCTGGAGAAACCAGAAAGGTAAACACCGATATTGCTTGCATGGCAATGACTGTCACAAGAAAGACATGGGATCGGAAAGGTGAGGATGTAGAAGAGTCTTATGAATGGGATCACTGGTTGCAGATCGAAGGAAGGTCTGGTATGGCACTCAAAGGAGTCTTTCCAGTAGGTGGAATCGTTGATGTAGGATACACAGGACCATTGGGTGTTATGCTCACGAATAATTCCAAAGAGGATTATGAGGTCAATAAGGGTGACAAGATTGCTCAATTGGTTCCTCGCAAACACTATCACTTTGATGTGAAGGAAGTGAATGAACTGCCCGAGACTGATCGTGGTGCGAAAGGGTTTGGGAGTTCTGGGAGATGAGATACCTCTTTACAGGTGGAGGTGGTCTTCTTGGGTCAAAACTCAAGAAACACTTTCCCGATGCTTTGTTTCCAACAAGTCATGAGTTTGACTATACCAATGAAGTTGATATAGACTCTTTGCGTTTTAGTAAAGATTTTGATGTTCTCGTTCACCTTGGAGCATATACTGACACAGTAGGCATTGAGAGCAACATTGAAAAAGCAATAAGCAACAATGTCGTGGGAACTGCAAACTTAGTTGGATTATGTTCCGAGTTGAATAAGAAAATGATCTATATGTCAACCGATTATGTGTTTGATGGGGAGGAGGGAGGTTATACTGAAGACTCTCCCACGAATCCTCCTAACAAATATGGTCTGAGTAAGTTGGCAGGGGAATGTGCGGTGAGGATGTATGATAACAGTTTAGTCATTCGTGGATCATTCTGTGCCGATAAATTTCCTTACCCTAAAGCATTTGAGGATCAGCATACAAGTAGGATGGGGGTGACTAAGTTTGCCGAATGTTTTGCCTATATAATCAAGACAGATACCAAGGGAATTGTTCACGTAACCAATGGTAGAAAGTCGGTTTATGAACTGGCAAAGGAACTATCCCCAGATAAAGAAATAAATCCGATCAGTATAAACGATATTGAAGGTTATCCTCTACCAAAGGATACAAGTTTACGTTCACTTAGAGTTTTAGGAGAAACAAAATGGCAAATGTAGTAGTAACAGGTGGTTTTGGGTTTATTGGGTCTAATTGGATTCATAAAAACTATAAAGAGAACAACATATTGATTGTGGACAACCATAGTATTGGTTCCAATTCACAAAATGTTGCTATCGACCATCCTCATATTGGTTTAGTATCTAAAGATATTTGCGAATTCAAGAAGGAAGACTTATCGGCATCTGGGGATTTTGTTCCAGACTATATCCTTCACTTTGCAGCGGAATCTCATGTGGACCGATCTATCGAAGATCCTCTTGGGTTTATCAAAACAAACGTTATGGGAACTGCGAATATGTTGAACATTGCAAGGGAGACTGGTGCAAGGTTTGTTCATGTATCCACAGACGAAGTATATGGACACTTGGGGGTGGATGATGATCCATTCACTGAAGAATCCAAATACTTTCCACGATCTCCTTACAGTGCATCTAAGGCATCCTCAGACCACATTGTAAGATCGTATCATGAAACATATGGGACAGATGTGGTCATTACCAACTGTTGCAACAATGCAGGTCCAAGACAATTCACTGAGAAACTCATCCCCAAGGTGATCTCCAATGCAATGAAGGGAGAAGTAATTCCCATTTATGGCAAAGGAGACAATATCAGAGAATGGATTCACGTAGATGATCATAACGAAGCAATCAACCAAGTTATGTTGTTTGGAAAGTCTGGGGAAACATACTGTATTGGTAGTGGAATTGAGTTGACGAATATGCAACTGGTCAATTTGCTACTACACAAGTTGGATGAATTGTTCCCTAAAGACAGGAGTTATACCGATCTCATTACGTTTGTTGCAGACCGAGCAGGTCATGACTTTCGTTATGCCATTGACTCTACGAAGATTCGTGATGAATTGGGTTGGGTTCCGAAACATTCCCTTGATGAAATTATAGAAGATGTGATAAAATTCTATACAGAAAATAAATAATATATTTTTTATAAAATATTTTGATGCCAAAAACTCACTTTGAAATCTAACTCCTTGTATTACAGGGATTATAAATCAAAGTGAGTTTTTGGGTCATTTTTACCCCGAAAACCTATATTTCCACCCCTATAAATATCTCTACCCTATATTAAAATTAACAATTATTGGAGCATGAAACATGTCGATTAAATCACTGTCTGAGTACACTTTATATAGTAAATATGCAAAATATATCCCCGATTCAAAACGAAGAGAAACATGGCATGAGTTGATAGAAAGGGTCTTCGCAATGCACGAAACCAAACTGGGAGACAAGGTAGAATCATTTAGAGAAGACTTTGAGTTTGCAAAGGAAATGGTCAAGAAGAAGAGAATCTTAGGTTCTCAAAGGGCATTACAATTCGGTGGTGATCCTATCCTTGCTAAACAATCAAAATTGTACAACTGTACAGTATCATACGTGGATCGTGTGGACTTTTTCAAAGAATGTATGTATCTCCTTCTATGTGGTTGTGGTGTGGGATTCTCTGTCCAAACTCACCATGTTGCTAAACTACCTAACCTAACCAAAAGAGATCAAGGTGAAGAAACATTCGTCATTCCCGATTCTATTGAAGGATGGTCAGATGCAATTGGAGTTCTTATCCAATCATACTTTGATGATTCACGTAAGTTCACTATGTATGACTTTGGTGGAGTGGACTATAATTCATTCTCTGGTAAGAAGATTAACTTTGATTTCTCTTTGATACGTCCAGAAGGTGCAAGTATCTCATGGGGAGGAAAAGCACCTGGTCCTAATGGACTAAAGAATGCTATTGCGAACATTGAAAAGGTTCTTGACAGATGCCTTGAGGATGGTCGTGAGAGGGTTCGAGCAATTGATGCTTACGATGTAATCATGCACTCATCCGATGCGGTTCTATCGGGTGGAATTAGACGTTCTGCGACTATCTGTTTGTTTAGTCCAGATGATGATGAGATGGCAACTGCAAAGACAGGTGATTGGTTCGTAAAGAATCCTCAACGTGGACGATCTAACAACTCTGCTCTGCTCGTTAGAGGGGAAACTTCTAAGGCAGAATTCTCTAAACTAATGAAATCAGTGAAAGAGTTTGGAGAACCAGGATTTGTATGGTCAGACAATAAGGAACTACTCGTAAATCCTTGTGTTGAGATCGGTATGTACGCATATGACGAAGATGGGAATAGTGGTTTCCAATTCTGTAACCTATGTGAGATCAATGGACGTAAGGCAACCTCTGAGGAAGACTTCTTGGAGCAATGTCGAGCAGCTGCGATTCTTGGGACTATCCAAGCATCATACGATGAGTTTGATTATCTTGCTCCTACAACTTCTAAGATCGTCAAAAGAGAAGCACTCTTGGGTGTCTCAATGACTGGTATGATGGATAATCCAGACATTACCTTTGATCCTGCTATCCAAAAGAAAGGTGCTAAACTCATCCTCAAGGTAAATGAAGAGATTGCTGAGAAGATCGGTATCAACAAGTGTGCGAGAGCAACATGTATCAAACCAGCGGGATCAACTTCTTGTATCCTTGGTTCGGCATCTGGAGTTCACCCTCATCACTCTAAACGATACATGAGAAGAGTTCAAGCAAACAAACTTGAGTTCCCTGTACAACACTTTGCTCAAAAGAATCCTAGTGCTGTGGAAGAGTCAGTATGGTCAAGCAATAACACTGACCTTGTGATCAACTTCCTCTGTGAAGTTCCCGATGGTGCTAAGACAAAGAACCAAATCTCTGGGGTGGATCTTCTTGAACATGTGAGAACTACACAACAGAATTGGGTTGAGTATGGTACTCGTAAGGAATCTTGTGTTGAACCTTGGTTGCGTCACAATGTATCTAACACTATCAACGTGAAGGATGAAGAGTGGGATGATGTTGAAGATTACATCTATCGTAATCGTAAATGGTTTGCAGGTATCTCTTTGATCCCTGCGGCTGGTGATCTTGACTATCCTCAAGCACCATTCGTTACTGTCTTGAATGAGAAAGAATTGGTCCAAACCTATGGGGAAGGAACTGTCTTTGCTTCGGGACTTGTTGTGGATGGTCTGAAAGGATTCAACAATAACCTGTGGAGTGCGTGTGATACTGCATTGGGTATTGGTGAGCAACTTGTTGAGATGGAAGAACCTGTTGAACCTCTCCTACCTCATAAGAATGGATATTCTCATAAGCAATGGACTACCAAACTTGTCCAATATGCTACGGAATTGTCTGTTTATCATGAGAGAATTGAGGAATATCATCAAAATGAGATGAAAATGGATTGGGTTAGACGATTCAAGCAATTTGCTGAGAGATATTCTGAAGGACAACTAAGGAAGTGTTCTCATATGTTGAAGCATGTTTATGTCTGGAAACAATGGATTGACCTCAAAAGAACTTATGTTGAGATTGACTGGTCTGACGTTGAAGAAGAGAACTATGAGTTGGATGTGACTGGTATCGGTGGTGAAGCATGTTCTGGACCTAATGGTTGCGAAACAGGTGATCTTGGTGCTAAGATTGCTGAGAAGAAGAAAGAGAAGAAGATCGGTTAGTCTCACATTAGTTTAGTTTTTTATAAATACCTATTGTGAAGTTAGTCACTTTGCGATAGGTATTTTTTATGGTGAGATTATGAAAATTGATGAAATAAGTAAAAGTGTTCTTGAGAAAGAGATTATTGAAGGAAAGTCTATCTCCTCAGTATCGAAGAAATTAGGGTTTCGGGGGAGTTCTAAAATAAGTGATATGATTCGAGCAAAATGCGAAGAGTATGATATACCTTACTTGCATCTATTTGGGGAGAAACTAAGGAAAAGTAGAAGATGGTTTTTCAGTCTCAGTAAAGAAGAGGTAGAAGAAATAATTGGAGATTGTAAGAGTTTTTCGGAATTATATAAAAAAACAGATTTGCGGAAAGACATAAAGAATGAGATAATAGACACAATAAATAAATACGATATAGATTTGTCCCACTTCATAAATAACGAAAAGAAAAACCTTACAGGTCAAACATTTGGAAGTTGGGTGGTAATTGAAGAACAGGAGACAACAGGACACCGAAGTTGGATGTGTAAGTGTAGTTGTGGTACAATAAAGAATGTTCTACAAACTCATCTAATACAAGGCAAGTCAAAAAGTTGCTTGCAGTGTTGTAGTTTAGGGAACAAGAGTGCTTGTTATAAGGGGTATGAGGGGTTATCTGGTAATAAATATACATCCATAAAAAAAGGTGCGGAAAAGAGAGGTTATCAATTTGAGGTTGATATTATTTATTTATGGGAATTGTATGTAGAGCAAGATAAAAAATGTAATTTGACCAAAATGGATATTGAGTTTGGGAAAGTGTCCAATGGGAAGGGAACTGCATCTTTGGATAGAATAAATAACAATGAAGGTTATGTTGAAGGTAACGTACAATGGTTACACAAGGATGTAAATATCATGAAAAATAAGTTCGAACAAGAGCATTTTATTCATATATGTGAACGTATTACTAATAATTCTAAAAAATAACTATCCCTTCTTCCCCTTTAGTTATACTGCCAAATAGATCAGTCTCATATATTATAAATAACTATATGAGCACGATACCTCTCGACCTCCAAGACAAGAAAGTTGTTGTCTACCAAGAAAACCCTATCTGGGAGAAAACCATCAGTCTGTGGTGCAGACATTATGGTTTTGGAGAGATCAAATCATTTACTGATAAGGATAAACTTGAGAACTATTGTGAAGATAATCACTTCCAAATAGACCTAATCATATTAGACTTCTATGATAAAGGTGAGAGCAATAGAGAACTTATAAAGGCACTACGTAAGATAAACGAAGAGAACCTTATAATTGCTATATCAGCAGACTTCATAAACGATATGTCAGTCCTTGATACTGAAGAAATGGCAAAGGCACTCTATGCAGGAGCAAACAGGGTATCCATCAAAGAAATAAAGTCACTTCAACTCATTATTGAACAACACCTTGCTCTGAGGATGCACAGTGACTACGACAAGATCAAAACAGATCCCAAGTCATACTTCAATATTATAAATACAGATAAAGAAAGGTAAAATGGATACAAACTTTATAATTAGCACTCATCATATTCTTCTGATAGTTATCGCTATAGGTGCTATTGTATGGGGGATGATCAAGTTTTACTTGAGATCATTCTCAAAGGACTTGAAGGAAAGTTGGGGACAAGAGATCACCAATACTCGAAAATCCATTGAAGACAAGAAGGATAGGGAAATAGATGATCTAAAGAAGACAGTTGAAAGAGACTACAAGAATCTTGCTGATCTTATTCGGTCTGAAAGTAGCACTGAAGCAATCAAATCAAAAGTATCTGATTATGTTAGTGGTGAGTTCAAATTGATTGAGCAGGACATTAAACAAATCAAAGATCTATCTGGAGATATGAAAACACTGTTAGGTAACCAACAGGAAACACTTATTGCTATCCAATTGAACCTAACCGAACTCAAACCACGCATTGAAAATCTAGAATCTAGGGTTTCCAATCTGGAGAGTAAAAAGGACTGAGAGGGTGAAAAATAAGAAATTCAATATTATTGTTGTCGATGATGACCAACATATATTGAAGGGGTTCGAAATCTGGTTTGATAAAAAACTACCAAACATAAACGTAAAGACCTGTACAGAATTCTCTGCCAAATGCTTGTGTGATGATATGTCAATAAGGTGTCAAATAGGTGGATTTGACGCAATAATTCTAGACTACTACCTAAGTAGCAGTACAATTGCTCCAGATATTATCAAGAACATTAGAGATCACAATAAGGACGTTCTCATAGTAGTTATGAGTAGTGCCTTTGTTACTCGTCATGGGGAAGTAACATGTATCAATAGGGAAACTATGAAGTCTGCTCTAAATTGCGGAGCAAACCGTGTTGTCCCCAAGAATATTGAGGATGTTATTGATGTTGTGATGACACACCTAAAAGTGCGTCACGAATCAAATACCAAACTTGCTTAGGATCGTTCGGAAGAACAAACGAACTTTAGCAAGGAATCCCTTGTATCGTGCTTCCAGATCATCTTCAATAGTTTGATATTGAACTTGAACTTCTTTGATCTTTGCTAGAAGAACTTCCTCTGCTTCGTCCTTGAAATCCTCAAGTTCTTTCTTTGCTTCTTCCAGTTTTGTTTTAGCAATTGCTTCGTAGTTATCCAACTTACCTTTTGCTTGCTTTTCCAACTGGTCCAGTTTTGCTTGGATCTGTTTCTTTGCCAAATCCAATTGCTCTTGTGCTTCTTTAGTCATGATAAACTCCTTGTGGACCTTATTTATTTATAAAGGGTCTGATATATTTCCCAAAGAATGAAACTGAAAGATACATCACCTTTGCCTTGAATTCACTTGAACCATCTTCTAACAATAATTCGTGAAAAATCATATCTGCTTCCCATCTTTCTAAAATGTGTGCTTTGAGTAGATAATCGTGCAACAATGATGCTCTTTGGTACTGACCTCTTGTTGGTCTTCCCAACAAACTCAAAGTCCATCTAGGGAGAGTTGCGAAATCAGTTGGGAATCCTTTAGGGATGGTATAACCTCTTACTTCATAATCTTCAAGAAGTTTGAACTTATCCCCAAAGGTTTCAAGTTTGATTCCCATTAAATGTCTGTGTTATGAGGTATGAGTTTGCTTGCTTTCTTCACACCCTGATTCACTATATCAAGTTGAGTAACATTTGAAGCATCTGGAACATGTCTAAATCCAGTCGTATTAACAATAGCATTACCTGTGTGTTCATCTGAAAGAAGTCCAATACCCCTAACAACAATATCACCTTCCGTGACTGTTGAAGAAAGTTTGATTGATCCCGAAACAACATCAATAGATAGTTGATTATTAACACCTGTGCAATTATCTATTTGTAATCCACCAGACCAGTTTCGGATATTACATTCAACACCATTAGTTCCTGTTAGGTCCAGTTGTGGTTTAGTATCACCTGCAACACTTGAATAACAATCAAATAAATTAAATCTCACTGCTGATGTTGATACGGAGAAAGTTTCTCCAAAAGCAGTCCCACGAACAGTACCACTTAAATTATGAATATTGTTCATAGAACTATTCTTAATTAAGGATGTACCCACTTGTGTGCCTGTTATAAAGAACCTATCGAAAACACATTTGTCGTGGTTTCCTGATATACCGAGAATAAGTGTTGTTGACCCTCCAGCAGGTTCAAATATAAACCCACTTACATCCTCATCAAGAGTCAGTGTTGATGAAGGACGCATTTGAGTAAGTCCCAATGTATTGGCAATAGTTACCGCATCTAATAAATTATTTACTGGTAGAAGAGGTGTTCCAATAGGATAGTTTGTTCCTGCGTTAGGAGAGGTAGCATCAATCCATACTGCACCTTGGTGCGTTGCAATTCTATCAGCACTAGAAACCGTGTTATACAAGATACCATTAGACCCTTCAATAACAGTTCCATCTACTGATTCTGCGAAACCATTGAGAGTAGCATTTACCTCTCCTGCATTATTGATCAATCTCACACCAGTTCCCATATCTAGGAATGATCCTGCTGATCTAATACTATATGCTATTTGACCTCCACCATTGTAAAGGTAACGCATACCATCAGAAGTTTGTAAAGCATCTTCAACTTCATCAAATGCTTCAATCACACTTACGGCACCATTTCCAATATCCAAATACAGTCTTGATCCGTCTGCCAATGGAGTAACCGATAAGAATGACGATACAGAACCAGTATAAGAAGGAGTACCATTAGTAAGAGTTTTTTGAGAAAGAATGCCATCAACTGTAACATCATTTCCTGCTGGATCAAATGTTCCAATAATAGGTTCATATCCTGCTCTGTTTACAACATAACCATAAGTACCAGTTGCTCCAATTGGAGTTAGATATGTATGATCGGAACTAGTGTTGATGTATTGCTCAACTTCTGTAGCACCATTGTCAGGACTGTTATCGTATATTCTCACATTAGAGGTTGTTAGATTCTCAAAGAATACTCTTGCTCTTACTGGTGATACTCTATAAGTTCCATCATCCGTTTGAAATCTAGTAAATTCTGGATGAGGGTTTCCAGAAATATCTATTACTCTTACTCCTGCTTCTACATCACCTGTAGTGGTATGTAAAGTTCCACGAATTGTCTCATATGTAGAACCAGTGTCTAGTACCATCTCTGGCCATCTAAATGGATCTTTGCCTTGGAATGTTGCGTCTAAAGATAGGTTGTAATTCAAATATCTTAAAATATTCTCCCCAGTATTGTTATTAGTGTCGGTGATTGTTATTGAGAAACTTCCACTGATAGCATTTCCAGTATCCCAAGTAATCGGGGAAGCACTATCATCTGTAAGAGTTACACCAGATATTACTGGATCACCTAAAGTAAGTCCTGCTATGTCTATCTCTGCGAGATTAGCAATATACAATCGTTCTTCAAGACTGCCAAAATTAGAAACAATATCAAATTCTGCTTCTCTATAACCATTTGTCTGAACCTTCAAATCCAAAATGTTTGAGTAATCAAAATTACCATGAGTGGCATCTCCAACGAATTGAACCACTTGGTCCATATTACCAGTATTAGTAGCATCAATAATAGATGCCACCTCATCTTGTTGATATTCTACCTGTGATCCTGCAACAACACCTTGGGTTAGAACAGCACAATATTGTGCAGTAGTACCACCACTAATGTTTACATATCTAAAACCATCTTGACTGAGATATTGAATAGAAGATGAAGTAAATTCATAATCATCATTAAAAGAGAATGAGTCTGGACCAAATGGAACAATTGGAAATGTTTTATTCACAAGAGAACTCTCAGCAATCCAAAACTCTTTCCAAGCACTATAAAAGTTTTGGACGGTGGTATCAGTAGTCACATCAAATTCTTTTCCAGAAATATCTACAGTAGCAGTTGAACCAAAAGTAAGACCAGACGAAGGTTCGTATGCTCGGTCTATATCTTGGGTGGTTTGAATAGTTGTAATATTTTCACCAACTTCAGTCCCTGATACTCTAATAGGAAAATACCCAACTTTCATAATAGTGTAGTCATAAGTTCCTCCGTCTATACTTCCAGTGGACTCTGTTTCCCCACTTGCATTTTCTCTAAAAGCCTCTGTAGTTGTACCTGTTTCAAAAACAACTACTTGAGAACCAGAAACCAAACCTGTAAACGCTATCTCTCCAGAAGGTAAGTCAAACTCTACAGTTGCTCCTGATGTTGTAAAAGTAGGAGTAGAATCACCACTTCCCAAAGTAATAGTAACTGTTCCAGTAGTTTCAGTAACATTAAGATCCGTAGTGTATCCAGAATATGTATTTCCATTCAACACATATGTCCCTGCGTCTTGAATTTCTATAGCGTATGTTTCATCATTTTTAGTGAATACGCAATTAGTTGTCTCGGCCCCAGAATTAACAGTCAATGCTGAAGTTGTGGATTTTGAACCACTAAAAACACTTCTATTAAATGTGCCTCCTTTACCATCTATGTCATAACAACCAATAAAGGACGCACTATTACAAGTAACCCCACTTAACCAAGTGATATAGAAACCAGATATTGTAAAACCATTAAAGTTGTATGTCGCAGAAATAGAACTTGAGGGGTCAATAATAAAATCGTGAGGACTTGGTGTGGATATAGCGCTTGAGGAAAAATCAATGGTATCACTAGGACTTGTTTTTATTCTGAATTCCATGGTTCTATCAACTCTTCTAAAACCAAATCCAACAAAACCTCCTACTTGTTGAAATTCCAAACTTGTAAACGGAGCATAATAGTATGTGGGGTTTACCCCATCTCCTATTTGAACTGACTCAGACAACACATCTTGCCTCAACCCTTGGTAAGCAACTGCTCGTCTTTTTGCACCACTAGCGACCCCAGAGGTGAGTATGCGAGGATTAATAGATGCTCCACCAGTTCCTTCTCCACCCCCAGTAAAGATTAAAGGATTGTCTGCGTGACCGAAGTTTTTAAGAACATGAGTTCTTAATGATGTGTTTGTTATTCTATTTTCCCAAGTAAATCCCCACCAAGTAATGTTACTATAATCTGGCACTCCACTATTATCTAAAACTGGATACACATCTGTATTTGTATCAAAAGAACCATAGTGAGTATAAATCTGTTTAGAGGCTGCCATATCTGCATCGTCTTGGTCAAAGAGTTTGCGAACTGCCCAATTCCCAGAACCATCTTCTAGGTATAACCCAACATCATCTTGGAAGTTAATGGGAAGTTGTGCTAAATAATAAGTAAAAGTTAGGTTGTCTCCACTGAAATCGTGACCTCCAGATATATTAAAAACAACTCCATTTTGTTCACCAACGACTCCACTTCCGCCAGCAGACACTCCTAAATCAATACCAGATGGTGTATAGAAATCCGCTCCATCTTCACCAGAGGTGAGGGGGTTTGAAACAGAAAGGTTTATAGTCGCACCGACTGTTTTTCCATTAATGGTTGACCTTCTTGTATCTAAAGACACTGGATCAGATAGACCGTCCAACCCTCTCATGAACCATTCAGGACCACCAGATATATTTACTGCCCTTGCTCCTCCAGTTTTGTTCTTGATAGCAATTAGAGAAGCAGAACCTCTATCATTTGTAGTATGTGTAACATCTACTAACGGAGTCATACCAGAATTTTCTTGGAATGTTGAAACAACTATAAGATCGTCTGCACCGGGGTATGCGACAGTCCTCCACTCTTCCGAAAATTGTCTGCCAGTAGCATTTCTACAACTAACTCCTGCTACTAATAATGACTGGTCATTAGATGCCGATATTGAAGGTATCTCCAATGAAGTTGTATTTGATGAATAATGATTAGTTTGATTGTTATCAATAAAATCATCTGGGTCGGCATCTCTTACAACAAAACCCACCACTTCGTACACTTGAGAACCACTCATGGTAATAGTTGGATTTGTTTCTGGTAAAGTAGTTACCTTCTTATACAACCATGATACACCAACATTTCCCCCATTTGATGCTCCTACATTTGTATATCCAGAGGCACTCCATGTTATACTATTAGCAATCGTGCCAAAAAAGACAATATAATCACCTACTTGTACATTTGCAATATCTGGAATTTCAACGTCAACAGAATTGCCATTGCCCGTGTATGTTGTTACTGAATTTTGAACTATATACGCCATATCTATATCCCTTAGAATGGTGAAACAAAGGTTGCTTGAAGGTTAGGTATCTTATTACCCAAAATGTCTGCCAATCCTGCTTCTGTAGCAAAGTAAGCATTGATGACACTTGGGAGATTATTTGTAGCAAGATATTTATCAACATCAGGGATATGAACCTTGTAAACAGTATCCAAATCATATACCCTTGATCCGTCATCCATATAAGCAAAAGGAACAAATTCAACAGTCAAAGATTGTTTTGATGATCCTGCTGTAGGGAACTCAAAGGCATATTTCTTAACGTGTAGAGCATCCAGTTTGAATGAACCACTGGTCTTTACCAATTCATTGTTTCCTATTTTAATCATATCCCCTGTCCTCTTGTTGCTACTACACCTGTTAGAGTATCTGTCCCATTGAAATTGCTATAAAATGTATCTTGTGTTGAATCGTAAGGTTCTGGGACCAATCTGTAATAAGTTGTTGTATCATAAACATAATCGTAAACATCCCCCGAACCACTTATATTTATATTGAAAGTTGGTTCTTCTGTCCATATATTTACTAAACTTGACCAACTTTTTGAAATAGTTTCTTCAGTTGCTACTTTTTGCAAGTCTCCACTTATACCTATAACAAAAGAACCCCCATCTATGTTCTCATCAAAAAAGAAATAGTAGTCATCTAATGAACCACGGTCAATCTGGAATCCTGCTTGACCTAAAGATACTCCTGCACCCGACTCACCATTGTTAATTACAATAAGATTGTCTTCTACTGTTAAGGTTTCGGCAATTTGTGTAATGTTTGATCCACTGATCTGAACGATGTTACCATTGATCGTAAGGTTTCCATTTATGCCTAAGTCTCCTGTCATGGTGTCACCTGTCACGTTGACATACTGACTGTCTAAGAGATCGTCCAGTTGACTTTCAACTACCAGTTGTCCACTGATTGCAGGGAGAGTTAGTTCAATGTCACCATCTTGTAAAGCATTGGCATTTATTGTGATGGTTTCACCAGAATCCAATATGTTTTGTAGACTGAAGTTTAGGAATGAAGAAGGATCACCATCATTCTCAATCTTGAAGAGATCATCTCTAAATGTTGATCCTACGGATGCTGTAACAGATGATCCTGCTCCACTATCTCCGAACTTACCTGCTGTGACAAACTTGTATCTTGCTTCATTAGTGAAGTTGGTTATGTTTGACCTTGTTATCACCCATCCTCTCAATGATGCGTCATAGAAGTTTGTTGCAGGTTGAGTAAAATCTTCTGTCTCAATTCCTGCAATAGCATCATCAAGGGTGTCGTATAGTGCTTGACCATAAAACACATAGGTCTTTCCACCACCACCTGTGGAGGGTTTGGGGAAAGAGTATAGTCTTTGGACAGTGTATTTATTATTTGTTACAGGATTTAGTGTTCCTGTTCCATCATCATAATGAGCAGGATTTATCTCAGTCTGTGCATTGGCATATGTAACTCCACCTGCACCATCAAGATAAACGTAAGTGAAAGTATCTCCTCCAGTATCAGTATCCAATATTGGATCAGAGGTGGTGTGAGGATTATCAGTGTCTCCTGTTTGCGAGTTCAGTCTGAATGATTTACCTGCTGTCTTCGTGATGGTTAGGTTAGTGCTTGGGTTTGCAGGAGAAAAGATATTTCCCTCAATGTTGACAGTCCCAATAGCATTTGCTAGGTCACTGTATTGGTTATATACATCCCTTCCGATTGGTTGAAGTTGAACAGTAAAATTAGTAGTTGCATCTCTATGGACAACTTTACCCAATAGGAACTTATGTCTATAGTCTTCTGGAACTGGAGGAGTTTGTTGAAACTTGACTAAACTATCTGAAGCATCCACATAAACGAAAGAATATTCCCCACCACTAATATTAGGTATTGTTGCTTCTTGTGTTGGCCAAGTGACCTTGGTGAAGGTTGGATTGATTCCCGAACTGTCAAAGTTGGTATGATCTAACCAAAATCCAAAACCACCTTCTACTGTAACAGATTCAGCACCAGAGATAGAGATTGCTCCACCTTGATTTACCGATGTAGATGCTTGTTGCAGAGCAATGTGTTTACCAAAGAAGGATTCTCTAGCATTAGCATCCAACGCATCTTGAACATTAGTAGGAGGAGAACCATTGTTGTAATAGTACCAAGGATTTGCATTAGCATAGGTTACATCACTTGCAGAAATACTTGTAACTATGTTTGCGAAGTTGGAACCACTATCAATCAACTGTCCTGTATAATCAGTAGTGAGGAAGTTGCCAGATATAGAAGCAAGATTGGTTATGGATAGGTCAGCACCACTAATGATCAGTGAACCAGTCATGGTGTCACCCAATACGTCTACATACTTGGCATCTAGGTCGGATATGTCCTCAAGGTCAAGGATGCGTGTTTCGTGATCTCCACTGATTGCTACCAAACCTGCGAGTTGAGTGTCATTATTTGTTATCTGACCTTGCAAGTTTCCTGTCAACCCTGCAACCATGGTATCAGTTGCGTAAGTCAAGTCTAGATTTGCAAGATCACCACTGATAGTAGTTATTTGTGTTTGGAGAAAAGTTGTAGTATTTGATATGGTTGTAGCATTTATCCCACTATCACCGATTATACCTTCAACATCAGTTGTTAGGAAGTTCCCAGATATAGAAGCAAGATTGGTTATGGATAGGTCAGCACCACTAAGGACCAATGAACCAGTCATAGTATCACCCAATACGTCTACATACTTGGCATCAAGATCAGATATGTCCTCAAGGTCAAGGATGCGTGTTTCGTGATCTCCACTGATTGCTACCAAACCTGCAAGTTGAGTGTCATTAGAATCTATTTGTGACTGCAAATTACCTGTTAGTCCTGCAACCATGGTATCGGTTGCGTAAGTCAAGTCTAGATTGGTAATCTGGGTTTCCAATGAATCCAAGTCACCAGAGATTGTGTCTACATCGGTTCGTAATCCAGAAATATCTATGTCATTAGATGTAATCTGTCCTTGGAGATCACCACTAATGGTTGCGATTAGAGTTGTGGAAGCAAAACCTTCTACTGTGGAGAAGTCAAGGTTTGTGGAGATGATCGTGTTATTTTGGGTTGTTAGGATCTTACCATCCGTCAGATTGTCTGCATTCAGACTATCCGCAGTAATACCTTGACTGACTACCAGTTGTCCTTCAACACTAGCATCGTCTTTTGAAATTAGACCCTTACGGGCAACAAATTCTTGTCCCATTATATCCTTATCGTTTCACTTTCCACGATACTTGTATTTATACTATGGGGTTCCAAGCATTGGCAAATCTGTGCCAGATATTCCACTATCCTCGCAATAAACTTCAACTCCTGTGATAGGAGGAGAAAGAGTATCCTCGCAGGGTTCATCACTTTGCAATACTTCTGGGAGTTGCCATCCACCTTCACATAACTTTACTTTTAGAGCAGGTTCCCAACATCTTACACTATAACTCATATTAGTATCCTCTGAATCCTAAAGTCCCAAGTTCCAGATGATATTGCGACCATCAAACGAACATCAAGACCACTTATGTCTACTGCCATCAACACTGGAGAAGTATCCCCAAGGTCAGTAGAAGAGGTTTCACTATAGGTTATTTGATTATTTCCAGGATTCCATACTGCCAGTATTTCACTGATCCGAAAGTTTGTGCCATCGTCAACAACAACGATCCACTTTGCTCCTCTCGAAGTATTTAGATTGAATTGGTCCAGAACGTCAACTGGATCTGAAATGGTTTGCTCAAAGTTTATGGTATTTATGTCATTCTCTGTAATGATTCTGGATGTGCTTCCTGCAATACCAAGTTCCCAACGATCATTCGTTTCATTCCAGATTAGTTGTGCATCAGTCTGTGAACCACGATTTATTTCAATACCAGAATCAAGTGTCGGTGCACCCGAAACGTTCTTGTTTAGAGTGATGATATTATCTTCGATCTCAAGTTGTGTTGTGTTTACACTGGTTACGTTACCATTTACAGTGAGGTCACCCTCCACTACTAAATCACCAGATATGCTACCACCTGTATTGGTGATAATCCCTTCAAGAAGGAAATCCTTAGTAGTGTTCTTAGTTACACCACCTGCTGTTTGGATTAGCAAATAATCATTTCCTGCCACTTCCGTGGCAGTATCAAACTCATTTACTTGACTAGTTGCAACTGTTGGCATATTTACCTCTTGATTTTATTTATACTACTCATAGACTAGAAACTCGTCATTTTCAGATACGATGAACCCGAAACAGTTACCAAATACGATATACTGCCCTCCATCAAATTCTGGAGGCAATTCATATGTTAGAAGTGTTCCATCTTCTGCGGAAACAATAGTGCCGAACTCATCAGCAATAAACATTCCGCATATCTCAACATCAATCTCAGGAGAAGTAACTTCACCTCCCCAATAATCCCAAGCATCATTTTTGGGTTTCATAAACTTGGTTTTGTAGCACTGTTCAAAATCATTTGATTTCAAACAAAACAAATCATAAATACTTTTTAAATTAGTTTGTAATACATCAGAGAAATTTATTTCACAAGATTTTCCCATTCTGTCCTTGTAAGTATAATTCACATCAAATACGTCAATTACCTTCTTTTCAGTCTCCAATGTGTCTATAAATGATGTATAAACGTGCCTCTTTCGGTCTTTGTCTTTATACGTTACCTTGATTTTAAAGTGACTGTAAGGGAAGGTTTCTTTTTCATTAGCAATATCGAATAATCTGTTCAAATAATCCAATCTTTCAGTAAACCCGATATGCTTCCTCAGATACTTCTCATATCCAACAAGGTAAGTATTCAGACCTTTTGTATATTGCTCAAGTATTTCCATTCAGACTATCTAGATGCTTTTTCACACGATTTAGTTGAACTTGTTGCTTGGTCTTTGCTAGATCATTCTTGTTGATATTTGATAGAGCATCTAGAAAAGTATTCATACCTTCGACCTTCTTAGAATTATCTTCTTTCGTCTGTTCCACTTCTTCTACCTCTTTCTTCACTTCCTCTTCAATTCCATCTAAGATGTTGGACAGTGCTTGTGCTCTCTCTGAAGTGATTTCTGGTTCTTTCTCCTCTTCCTCTTGTTCGTTTTCAATACCCAACTTCTCCATGATGATTTGCTTTCTCTTGAGAATAGCATCTTCTTGTTTCTTCTTTTGATGGTCTTCCTTTTGTTGTTCAGTGAAGGTTCCGATGTTACTTAGGATCTTCTCAAGTTTATCCTTACTGATCTTGTGTTGTTGGGAAATTGCATCTGGTTCATCAGAGTTCTCAACGTAATCATCAAGCAAGTCAATGTTCTTATTGAGTAGTTTGGTCAATCCATCAAAGACAATATTCTCTCCAGATTGGTCTGGTTTGTCCTCAAACTCCAAGTCATGCGTGATGGAAATGTCAACTTCGTTTCCTTCTCTGGACTTGATTGTGATTACAGTTGCATCCTCACTCTTGGTCAAGTTACCATAGTAAGTGAAAGTTTGTTGAGTTAGTTTGCTAATTCGGTCAGCAATGAGTTGAATTACGTTGATATTGAGATAAGGGATTACCTTCTCTGGTATATCAAGTTTCTCAATGTTGTCATCGTGATTCTTTTGAGCAACTAGTTGGACAGTATCATTCATTATTTAATCATTTTCAAATGAGTTAAGATTATAAAGGTACATAGGTATAAGTCAATAGAAAAGTATGGGGAACCATACTATTTATTTTTTAGAATGATTCTACCTTTATTTATAGTCTTTTGAATGATTTTTGTGTCATTCAGAACTCACATTAATATTTAACTTGAGTTGCTTCAACAGTTGCAACCCAACGAATATTCTTTGATCCTTCACCAGTGATTGTTATCTTCAATGATTTATTAGTATCATCTGCCCCCAATACACAAGTCCAACCACTTGCTCCACCTTCTAGTTGGTCTGTACCTAAAAGATTAACTTCTGTAGTCGATGTTACAGTTCCTGCATCTCTCATAAGAAGTATTGTTTTCTTAAACATTGCGTTTCCTGCTCCAGTATCTTGCCTTGCAACACAAGTAACAGTAAAAGCAATTGTTGTTTCATCGTCTATTGTGAATCTTTCTGGTAATACCAAATCTTCTGAAGTAACCGTTGTTGTGTCCCCCCTCATTACAAATCTTGAGTATTGGGAGTCTCCTGCGGTGGTAAAAAATCCACCTGCGTGTGCGTGTTGTGATTCTAATGATGCAACTGACTTGTCACCTTCTGCGTGAGAATTATAACCACTTGCAGTAGTTAGTTTACCTTCTGCGTGAGAATTATAACCACTTGCAGTAGTGTACCATCCTTCTGCGTGAGTATAAAGACTACTTGCTTTAGTTTCATATCCTTCTGCGTGAGAAGCGTAACCACTTGCAGTAGTTTTATATCCTTCTGCGTGAGATCCATAATTACCACTTGCAGTAGTTTTATATCCTTCTGCGTGAGAATGCGTTCCACTTGCAGTAGTTTTATATCCTTCTGTGTGTGAATTATCACCATATGCAGTTGTTTGTCTGCCTTCTGAGTGAGAATACGCACCGTTTGCTGTAGTGTGGAATCCTTCAGAGTGTGAAGCATTACCTAAAGCAATCGTAAACTGACCTTCAGAGTGAGCACCATACTGTCCAATTGCAGTAGTCCAGTGTCCTTCAGCATGAGTACCCCCAAAAGAACCACCTACTGCCGTTGATGATTCACCCTCTGCGTGAGACATGTCTCCACTTGCAAGAGTCTTAAATCCTTCCGCAACAGCAAAATAACCACTTGCAATATTCTTATTTACACCAGTTACACTACCTAATATTACCCCCGTGCCTTCATCAAGTACATTAACTGCACCACCTCCTCCTGCAATACCTGTTAGTTGTGACCCGTCACCATAGATAGGTCCACCAGATAGGTAAATGCCATTAGTTGCATGAACATTGAATGTTTTTATTCCTTGGGAAACGAACTCGGACCCATCAGACCAGACAAAGGAGTTGTGGTCCTTTGCTTTTGCGAGTTCTCCTCCTGCATGAGAATGGTTTCCTTCTGCGGTTGTGGATCTCCCTTCTGAGTGTGAACTGGACCCCTTTGAATGTGTATTAGCACCTTCAGCATGTGAATCAGCACCACTAGCAACAGTATTATTCCCCTCAGCATGTGAGTTATTCCCCATTGCAATAACAGCATATCCTTCAGCATGAGAGAACTCAGCAGATGCAGTAGTTGCCGCTCCTTCAGCATGTGCAGAATTTCCTTCTGCGGTTGTGTATGCTCCTTCAGTATGTGAACCATAATCACCAGTTGCTTGTGTTTGATAACCCTCAGCATGTGATTGTTGTCCAGTTGATCTCGTATCTTTCCCTTCAGCATGAGAAAAGTTTCCAGTTGCGGTTGTGTATGCCCCTTCTGAGTGGGATGCTATACTAGTTGATGTGCTATTCTCACCTTCAGCATGAGAGTTCTGACCTGATGAGATAGTAGATCCACCCTCGGCATGAGAACTAAATCCACTTGCTGTTGTATATGCACCTTCAGCATGGGAACCATTGCCACTAGCAATATTCATTTTTCCTGCACTTGCATAACCTTCTGCGTGAGCACCTTTGCCATCTGCCTTGATTACACCCGATCCTTGTGTATAACCTTCTGCATGTGCACCTATTGCTCCTGCACTGATATGTGCTGAAGATGTTGACCAACCTTCTGCATGGGAACCATTTCCATCTGCTTGTGTATTGGTTCCCTCTGCTATTGCGAAGTTACCACTCGCAACATTGTTTGTTGTATCACCAAGTACCACACCAGTTGTTGTACCATCGACAACATTGGATGCTCCTCCACCTACACTCTGTCCACCAATGAAAATTGCGGATGCTGATATTGTTCCTGCGGTAGTTAGACTTGGAACGTCAAGGTCTTGGACAATCTTTAGAACTTTATTAGGCATGGATGTTTTCTCTTAGGTAATACAAATATCTGTTACTGATATTTATATTTTACAGAACCACAACCATCAACTATTCGCAATATTGTTCAAAAAACTGTATCGTTGGCCGATTTCGTCAATAAATGAATCTTCAAACATACCTGCCCATGGAGTTCCCTCTGGAGGAGTAATTGCTCCTTCTCTAATATCATGCAACCCTTTATAACCATGATAAACATCATGTTCATTAGTTACTTGTTTGATATTGTTGAAATCATATTCATACCTTTGCATTCCAAGAATGTCATGTAGGGTCAACATAGTGGTTTTAGGGTCACTCAGCAACTTTTGGTAAGGCACTATCACAATATTGTTTGGATGCCTTCTAAGAGCATCCTGTAGTCTTGTAATGGGCATTCCTATCACCCCACCTTTCTTCAATAGAATATTTGCACGACCTTCTACTGTTTGTGCTTCTAGAAAATCTTCATCAGAATGTTCTGGATACTCAATCCCTCTATTACGATATAGTTTCTCAAAGGATGCTACAATGGCACGAATGTCTCTGACCATACATATTACTTTGAAATCTGGGTCTTGGAATATCTCTTTGAGGTATTCAATATATGCAACCCACCCTCTTGATTTCTCAAAAATGATTTTACCTTCACTCAGTTCCTCACTGAAGTAACCCTCGAACATACCTCTAAATGAATTGTTTATTCTTGGATACACCTTCTCCATACCCTCAGAGGAAAACTCGTTATTCTGTTTCCATTGTCTCTTGGACGACATAAAGAAGTTTATAAACCCACTGGTGGGAGTTGGATAGAACTTAGGATTCTGTCCAATGATTTGTTGGAATAATGTTGAACCTGCTCTGGGTAAACCACTAACTGGAATTATATTCTGCATAAACTAACCTTCGTAAAACTGTCTTATTTGATCCTCACAATTGGACCAATCATTCATTCTGCCAGTATTTATACACTCCTCTGTGTACTTTTTCCTGTTCTGAAGCACCTCTATCACGTTGTTTGTGACCTTCTCTGTTATCCTCTCGTCTATTATTTTAGAGTTCTTGTCTGTGCAATATGTCATGATCCCTTTAGAGTTTGTACCGACTACTGGAACACCTACTGACATTGCTTCAACACAAGTAATAGACCATGTTTCACTTATTGACGTATGTAACATCACACCACACTTGTTCAACTCTGTCATCTTGGTATCAAAGTCTGGATTTATTATATGTTCGTCTGCTCCAAAGATATTCTCATAAGGTGATATGAGAACTGTTTTGATTCCTCTTTCTTTGAGTCTTGAAAATACCTGCTGTGCTAATTGTATTCCCTTGATCTTTCGATAGTATCCAACCATGAACACAACCTTGTCCTCTTTCTCCTCATTGTAGAACTTATGAAGATCATTGAAATATACCCCAGTTGGGACATGATTGTATGGAACAGTATCTCCAACCTCTTTCTTTATGTTCTCAAGCAACCATGGAGCATAGGAGTAATGTCCCATCTTTGGGAATAGACTATGTGCCAGATTACTTAGTTTGGGGAAGAGAAGATCCTCTTCGGTCTGTTGGAAGTAATGGAAATTATTCTTGATACGATTCTGTAAGTGGGGGAGGATGACGTAACCATTCACACTCACCTTGTCATACGAATCAAAGTCAATAGCATCTATGGTGATACCTTCACTGACGGAATTGTAAGGCAAAGAGGAGAATCTCATTCCCTCTTCACCTTGGTTCACAAACAAATCAACCCGATGACCACTCTCTTTTAGAATCTCAATATGTTTCTTGAGTATGCTATGACCACCGACACTTTCCATCCTTTGGATGAAAAACGCAAACTTCATAAATTATCCCTCTAGTTCTAATTTCTCTGCTTCGAGTTTTGCTTTTCGTTGTGCTACTCTTGCAAGTTGTGCTTCAACACTCGCAATCTTTTCTTCAGTGGTAGGTTCAACTGGAGCAGGTTGAGTTGAAGCAAAATGAGATAGGAGTTCTTGCCTGTCATATGCTTCAAATAATTGCTTACGAACTTCATGTGCAGGTTCTTCGGGAAAGAGTTCACGAATTGCTTTGACTGGACGAACTTTGTCTGTCTCAATCTTTGTCTTGATAGTTTCTAATTGTTCTGCGGTAAGTGCCATGTTATCTCCTTGGTTATTTTACACTGTTATTTATAATTATTTCTAACTTTTCAACCACCATATCACTGGTTATCCTCTTACTACACTCATAGTCCTTGTTCTCTGGACAATCCAGTTGATCATTGAAATCATACTTGGGATTGTTTATACAACCTTGACAGAATCCTTCTGGAGTTCCAATACGATAACCATTGAACATTTCCTCATGAGTCCAACGAGTTGCTCCCGAGATGAGGATAGAAGGTGTATCGGTTCCCTGTGCTACCCAATACAAACCACTTGACACTCCAACGAATGCTTTTGCTTTGCTGATTAGAGCACAACGATTTACCAATGGATGATCTCCTGTCCTGTCAATTACGTTCCTAAGTTTTGTGGGTTCTTTGGAACAGACCACTACCATTATATTCCTAGAATTACAATAGTCAACAACATTCTGCCAACCATTTTCATAATGCCAATACTTTGACTTTCTGGAGGTATGCTCCGATATACAAATGTAATCATTGAAGGGAATGTCTATGTCTGGAATGTGGACCTTTGGTTGTATAGGAGTGTATTCCATACCCAATGTATCAGTTGCTACCTTTTGTAGTGGTTGATCTCTCCAATTCTTATGGGAGAACTTGTTGTCTTTATCATTGTCAACCTTTACTCCCATGTAAATCTTCTCAACATTATGAAGGATATTGTTCGGTTGACAAAAGATAATGTCTGGGAATACAGGTGCGAATATAGAATTGAAGAAGGTGGATACCATCACTGTCTTACCAGACTGTTTTCGGTATTCTTCTATGATGGGCATCCAAGCAATCTCATCACCAATTGCCCAGGAATCCATTCGTATATTTATTGCATCACCCATGGGACTATTATAGTCCAATTATATGAAAGTCAAATAGTTTATGAATCCAGTATGATATTTATACAATCACCCATTAATGATTCAATTAAAATAATTTATTAAATACCGCACCAGTGGCAACAGATGGGTCTGTGCCTGTCTCGGATGTACAACTAATTAATGAATTTGTCCTTGCCAATAGTCCATCAAAATCGCAATTTGCTCCTCCACTAACTATAGACCCATTTTCAACTATACTACTAGCACCATTCCCTATGATGATAGAACCTTTAACTCTGACCTCCGCACCATCAAGGTTGAATTCATCAACATCTAAGTTGCCAATAGTGTACACCTTGCCCCCAAAATCTACAGTAAGTTCTCTTGTGCTCGTGTCTGTAGCACCTTGAGCATTATAGATACCCCCTTGTCGGATTAACGTATTTGCATTGTTTAATGTAACTGCTCCAGTGTCTATAACCACTATCTCACTAGACATATCTATAACCCAATCATTTTGGATAGTTCCACTAGAATTAGAACCTTGAAGAGTGACTGCAAACCCATTCGTATTAATCGTAATCTTGCAATGTTTTAGGTGAGATGGGAATTCTATCGTACACGCATTAGCAACCTCAACAATCATGTTTTGCCCATACACAATGACCGTACCATCAAATGTGAATAGATCGTAAAGGTTTGTACTTAATTTTCTATTAGAATCGTCACTACCACTTCCGTTACCTGTCGCAGAACTACCAACGTGTAAGATTAATGTTGTTAGTGATAGATTATCAACATATGTCTTGACTGCCTTTTCAGTAGGCACAGCATCATCACTATCACCTGCTAATGTGCCATCAATTGAGAACTCATTAACCGTTGTTCCTGCATTCAGACTAACACCAGTCGAAGAAAGTTGAAGTTGTGCTGTACCATCTAATGATAGTCCTAGATTGCCTGGTGCTGTTGAAAACATACCAGTGTTTGTTTCATTCGTAAATGTATATTTAGGAGCAGTAGATCCACCATGTTGTGCTGATATTCTTTTATATGGTCTGATTTCACTTGCGTTCCACATCATTGCCCATGTTCCTGCAATATTTAAATTGATTTGGTCAGACCCAGGAGAATATAAACCTGCATCGGGGTTGCTACTGAAGGCATATGAAGGAGCACCTATTAGACCATCGGGAGCAAGTAGAGGGAAACTAGAACCAACACCAGACAAGTTAGATCCATCACCATAGAATGCTCCTGCACTAATATTAGCAGTGATGGTTGAATCAAATCTCTTCTCAGTATCATTCCATATAGCAACACCACCATCAGTGGGGGTGTCTTCTCGGGTAGCAACTGGTTGTACGTCACCACTTACTCCAATTACGAATGTCTCATCCGACTCTCTGAAAAGAAATTGGTAATCTGTTTCAGTTCCACGATTGACTTGAATTCCTGATTCTAAAGTTGAAAGGGGTGCACTTGATAGGTTACTGTTCAATGTGAGGATGTTATCCTCGACCAATACCTCTTGCGTATTGATAGTGGTAGTGGTTCCATCTACTGTGAGATCTCCTACAACTTCGAGGTTAGTGAGAGTTACATCACCAATGATCTCTCCACCAGATAGACCATCAACACTGGTAACAAAGTTGTCAGTTATTCCAGTTAGATTGCTTCCATCCCCGAAGAATGCTGATCCCGATATGTTACCTGTTACTGAGAGTTCTCCAATGAGTTCACCACCACTCAACCCATCTACATCTGTTAAAGGTGATTGAATACCAGTTAGATTACTTCCATCACCATAGAATGCAGAACCCGATATGTTACCTGTTACTGAGAGTTCTCCAATGAGTTCACCACCACTCAACCCATCTACACTGGTTACAAGTGTCTCAACACTCTCTCCTCCAATAAGTATAGATGATGCAGAGATAGTTCCTGTTGTTGTGATATTAGGAACTTCAATGTCTTGTAGGAATTTGTGTGTTTCACTCATACTATTATTTATACTCTCTGTAAATACCTATCTAACCTAATATATAAGCAACCACTTGCCCTTCTATGGAATTTCCAGATACATTTTTCAATTGGATTTCGGTGCTTCCGATAGTAGGAGTAACCTCCACCGAACCAGTGCCCAATTTAATATCCTTCAAACTTGATGCGAATTGGGCCCAGATATTCGTGAAGTATGGTGCTCCACCATTTATACTTCTAACTCCGATGTAAGGAGCAAACTTATTAGTATCAAAGAATAGTTTTCCCCATTGTTCTTGGGTGAGAATATCTGGATGCTCATAAGTAAAATAGGTTGCAGGGTTTCGGTTTGCAATATCAGAATCAAGTGCAGAAGCAAATGCTCTGGCCTGTGATGGAGAGGGCGACCATGTATCGTGTTGACCCCCAATTGATATTTCACTAACAGATTCACTCCCAATAGCAGTAAGTTTAATGACGAATGTTGAAACAACGGTTATATCCTCTTCAGTAATAAACGTTGCCATATCTCTAGGAGAATCATATCCTGCACCATCTACATCAACCTCAACATTAAATTGACCAGGAGTAGTGGTCGTGAATGCAACATCCAAGTTATCTTTAACACCTAATGACGCAGGTGAAACATTACTGGATAGTAATGAGAACGATGATTCATAGAAATTTCCACCCGTTGCCTCAAAGAACTCAAGACCAGATAATGCAATTCTAGCACCACCACCATTGTCCGACATGTTTAATCGGTAGAAACGATAGGAACCTTGATTCCCAGGGGGAACGGTATGATATGCGGATGCTGATATGAATCCATTTTGCCCAGTTTGAGTATCAAGAACTACTTCCTCACCCGAGAAAGTCCCTGTATTGGAACCTTCTAGAGTCCAATCGTCAGGACCATTCTGTATCGCTGCTGATATTTGAGTGACCCTATATGCTCCAAAAGTTTTGTTGTTTGCCACACCTAAATCCACTTTGATCCAACCACTTGAAATGCCAGTATCAGACTCCCATTGATCTTCTTGAGTATTGCCATCCATAGTATTATAAGGTTCATGTGCTCCTCCCGTCCTTGAGTTGGATGCCGTTATTGTATATGGAGTTGAGTTGTTTGTCTGGTAAGATCCCCCATTAAGAGGATCATTAAAAGGATCAGTTTGTATGTTTTGTGTAATTGTAGGGGTTCCATCAATTTCAGAAAATACACTAATGTTTCTATACCACCAATCTCCATCTTCACCAAGACCACCTCTATCTGAAGCAATAGACGTTGCTATTGTCTCTCGTTGTTCCAGAGTCTTATTGTAGATAACACAATTCTTCGGTGTCATGTCAAGGTTGAACTTGGTAGCAAATGCCATGTATCCCTCTTCACCCTGCATGTCTACTGAAGATGCTGAATTATCTGGAAGACGGAATCCAAAGTTTGTTATCTGAGAAGTCGTTGAGGGTTTTGTGAAGTTTGCATCATTACCATTAGGTGCAAGTGTATGGAAGTGATTCCTGTCAGCACCACTTATTGTTGGAGAGGTGGTAACTCCGAATCCACTATCACCGAAATAATTTGACCAGTCTGATAGCACTACTGTAACAGCAGATGACATATTAGATTGTGCGGCTAATTTGACTCTATCGTTGTCTTGAAGAGTAGATGAGACTTGTCCTAGAAATGTTGTGTCATTTTTATAGAAATCGAATGCACCATCACCTACATAAACAATATAGAAAGTGCCTGTTCCATGGTTGGATATATTCACAGGGACCGATACCCCATCAATATACGCATAAGCAGGAGATGTTGCTGATCCTCCATCCAAAAATAGAGCAAATGACCCTAATCCTGTATTGGTCCTGTCAAACCCATCTACTGCAATATCAGATCTTATAAACCCTATCCCATCAAAACTTGTGGTAGTATTGAATGAAAATTTTACTGACGTTCCAATTGACAACGCATAATCTTCCTCACTTATGGTATATATTGCACTTCCTCCAATATTAGCAGTTGTTAGTGAACCAGAGTTTATAGATCCATTCGCAAACGTAATGTTGGGTCTTTCAGTGGGTGCTTCTACAAGTGAACTGGTTATTTGTTCAACATTAGCAATACGTTTCACTTCCCATTCAGCATCAATTGGAAGAGTTTCCAATACTGTTATCTGTGACTTGTCAGATCCAGAAACACCTTCAACAGTTGTAATGTCTGTAATATGATACGTGTTATCAAAGGTATCCACTATCTGAGCACCAGAGAAAATACCCAAAGTATCTTCTGCTTGGGGGGCATTTATAGCATCCATTTCCAACTCTATTATTCTAATGACATTTATAGCATTGCCAGTGGTAGCAGTGACGTTGATCCGATACATCTCATAATTAGCAGGACTATCTATCAAGAAGTATTCAGAAAGTTCATTTTCAACAGGTGTATAAGAAACACTATCCAATACTGTCCAAGGACCATCTGCTACTTGTTTTCCCTCAAAAGTAAAAACATCTGGCATCGTGTTTGATCCTGTTGAGGATAATCTATATCTCACAACTGTTCGTCCCTTACCAACACCAAGGTCTACTCCCACATGTCCTGCTCCAGAGGGTATTTGCCAATAATCGGGAAGAGTCAATACACCATTGAATGCCTTCTCTGCTTCATACCCTGCTTCCTCTGAACTAGAGTGAAAATATGTAACACCAGTAGATAAATCTAATTTATCATACTCGGGGATCTCTGGTCCAAGGACAACAACACTACCATCGTCATAGGATGTGAAATCAGTGAGTTTAGTTAGATCAACTGCTTGTGTAGTTACAGTTATGGGAGCATCCGAAAAGGTTGCGTCTGTTCCTGTCAATGTAATCCTTTCGGGATGATCTTGGGATTGTGTTGCAGTTACATCAGTTGGACCATTATTGATTGCGGTCATTATATCATTGAGTGCTTGTCCTTGAGTGCTTCCAGACAAAGAAAGTGTGCTTGTCAATAATTCAATGCCTCCTGCGTCAATAGAACCCACTTGGACGTTGGTTGGTATTGGAGCATCTATGAGTTCTATATCCTTTATTATCAACCTATTGTGACCTCCAATAGCACTTCCACTAGGAAAGAATATCCTTATGTATTGGTATGCGGTGGAGTTAGTAAACGTTTGATAAGGGGTGTATGCGTCATGTATCGTGTTACCTGTTACTGAATGAAGAGTAGTCCAATCCGTACCATTGTCAGATCCTTCTATGTCCCATGCAGATACCCCTCTATCTAATTGAAAGAATATACGGTACTTATTTATTATCTTTACATCGGTTCCGAAATTGATCCTCAACCAACCATCAGTCGTGAAACCAGTTGTCGTTGTGTCCCAATCACCCAAAGGATCGAATAAGTTATTGAATGCTTCCCATGGTGCTCTACCTGTATCTGGAACTTCAGACCCCTCTATGGTATATGGGGTTGACTCGGAAGTTGAAGTAAAGGATCTTGTTGTAGAAGTATTTAGTGTTCCATCCGCAATGATTCCTAGACCATTGAACTCCAATTGACCTACTGGTATGTTACTCACACCTTCACTTCTAAAATAGAGATTATTATCGTCAACCCTTACTGCGTGGGTGATAGGGAAGTTTCCCTTATCCCTCTTGTCATCATATTGCCAATCGTCATCGGAATCAAGACCAGTTGAAAGGTTTGCGTCAACCTCTGCTTCTTGGGTAAACAATTGGACCATCTTTGGACCAACACCAGAACCATGTACAGACTTTACTTGATCATCTGTCCAAGGACCATCTATAGACTTGGTTATAATTCCACTGGATAATCCAGAAATAGTTTCGTTCGATAGTTTAGCCATTATGCTTTATTTCTCCACTCTACTATTTTAGCACCAGAAAGATCAAGGGTCTGCGTTGAAGTATTTTGTATTTCTAAAGTATCGTTTTGCATACCCACTCTTACTGTTTCATCGTTTGTTATTACCTTGCCAGAATTATCTATAACACTGATTATAGACTTATCAGTATTTATAGTAGTAGAATAGGTATCACCTTCTTTCCCTTCTTGCGATTCAACAAGTTCAGCAGATCCTCCAGCGGGAATATTGTTAGAGGTTAGTGGGTAAAGTAATGGTTTATTTCCTCTAGTTCCCTTGAACTCTATTTGGAAATCATTATCACTTCCACTAACTGATACATTTCCAGTTCCAATGTTGCTATCTTGTGCCAGTGCAGTTTCTATTTCATTAGCAGTTGTTGTAAATGGGAAGTTGTATGTATTGGAACCAAATTGAATTTCTGCTTCAGTTGGTTCCAATGGTTTATTGAAACCTTCTCCGATAGTAGCATCTGACACTCTACCATTATATAGAGATAGTATTTCGGATTGTGTTAGTGCCTTGTCCCATATTCGCAGATCATCAACATTCACTATATTTGCACCATTCTTGTCCAAAAGTAAAGAATCATTATTGAATACGTCTGTGAAACTTACAGTTCCAGTGTAGTGCGGAACACCATCTATGGAATAAGTACAAGTATTTCCATCTTTCACATCTGTTATAAGATGCCAATCACCATCGTTCACGAATCTAGATGGGTCGGTTGTTACTCCCGTAGTTACTATGTTACCACTTGAGTCTCTAACAGTATGTTCCATATAACCATCCCTAACCCCAATATTGCATAGATAAGGAGTTGCTGAACCTTTAGTCAATAAAGGTTGGTATCCAGAGGGAAATGGTCCTCCCTTGATCCATATTGCAACTGTCCTACTCGTCTTGAATTGTGCTTGAGGCATAATATCCCCAAAGTTCAATGTTGAGTTCGAGTAAAGAGCATTTCCTGTTATCTCACCATCAAAGTTTCTACGTCCTGTTACTAGGGTGGGAGAGACAGACGAAACATCATTACCATTTCCCGACACATCCAACAAGTCTCCATTACCATTCGTGGTCATATCATAATGAACTGAAGGTGTTCCTATGTCTGAGATAATTGGGAGATCCTTTAGATAAAGTAGTTTCACTTCGTCATCATTTAAGATTCGATCAAAAACTTTAAACCCTGCTATTTTGCCTTCCATAGAGGAAGAGGCATCTTGAAGTCCTCTCTTGCCAAGAGTAGTATTATTGGTACTTAGTACATTCCAAGAAAGAGATTGCGAGAACACAGATTCTCCGTTAATAAATAGTTCCATTTCCTCTGCGTCAGAAAAGGTCCATGTCAAAAAATACCACTCTCCTGCTACAACCAAACCACTTGAGGTGGAGGGTGATGTAAAGTCTGTACCAGAGGTGCTAGTATTTCCTAATCTATGAAGTTGTATGTTAAATCCTTCGTCTGCTTTCTTTCTAATCATATAACTTCTTTGAGATGCTGTCGTATTGTAATTTCCAAACAGATCTTCATTGCCCCCTGCGTTATCATAATTAAACCAAAAGCACACTGTTCTCTTTTGTCCAGAAAAATCGTAAATCGAGTTGGCAGATAAATCCACATAATTATTTGAGTTACCATCAAATATAAAAGCATTTCCAACATAATCTGAAGGAAGATCAGTAACAACGGGAGATCCTGTTTTAGAGAATGTTATTGCCATTATTCGGGACTCCCTTTAGGTAATGCCAATACATTCGTTACTCCGACAAGTGAAGTTAGATCTCCAGGAATCCATTCAGTGCCTACGTTACTAGGAACACCCGAGTATATTTCAATGTTTCGGTATCTAGCATTTAGTTGTCGTTGCGTACCTCCAACGGGGGTTACATTGTTTATGTAAAAGTCTTCGGTTGGAGTGCTCATTTCTGCTCCAGTAGCAGTGTATTCTGTTCCATTATACCAAAGACTCATATTTCCAGAACCATCTACATGTGCAACTATAGGAGTCCATTGATCAAAGAGAGTAAACGAAGGAGTCTGTGCGACTGATCCTAGATCGTAATCTCCGAAAAACAATTGATCGGATGCTGATCTTGTGTCTACACGAATATCAAAACCAGAAGAGGAACCTTTGTTTGACATTATTCTATATACAGTATCACCACCACTATGACCAGAACTTTCGATATATATTTCAAAGCACCATGTTTGTGCTCCTGTTATCTTGAGTTCGGGAGAAGAACTGTAATAGTCAGAATTGCCATTATAATCGGTGTATGGTTGAAACTGTTCCAAAGTTCCATTTATCTCACCATCACTATCACCTATTTGATCTTCGATATAAGATGAACCCGAAATATCAACAGTTGTGAAATCATATTGGACAGTTGGATCACCTAATGTTTCTTTGATTCCTGGTCTATAGAGATGCTTTATCTCATCACCAGTAAGCACTCTATCGTAAAACCTTATATCGTCCATTTCCCCTTTGAAATATATATCACCTTGAGCAATAATAGTATTTGTCTGGTATAAAGGTCCACTTAGTGTGCCCGATGCGGATAGATTACTATCCACAAAGATGGTGTAAACATTAGTCCCTTCATATGTAAATGCAAGGTGATGATAATTCCCATCATATATTGCCGTATTCTCCGCAAAGACTGCTCCATAATTACTTGCGTCCAAATATATTCTTTCTGCGAAGTTTGGATATATTCTAAATCTACCTGATTGACCACCACCATATTGTGCTACCATTGAACCATTTTGAGTTCCTGTTGGGTCAGGTTTCACCCAAAATGCCAAGGTCCAAGGTTTGTTTGGTTGGAACATAATGTTACCAATGTCCATCTTATCACTGGTTCCATTGAAAACTCTACCTGCTCCATAAATACCATCACCCGATATTGTTCCTGTTACTGTACCATCATAAACACCTGGGTTGTGGGTATTCTCTCCAACATTACTTTGGTCATCAAAAGAATAATGAGCAACCAATGGATCTTCTAACGTAAGATCGACTATGGCATTTTGACCAGGTTCTAAAGGTGATCCACTGATCTCATGTTCAACTGCCTCAACACTGCTATAACCAGTGAGATTTTCCTTTGATCGTAAGGACATATCTAACCTAGTATAAAACCACTAGAGTAGGGTATGATTTCTAATAGATCCCCATTGTTCAACAATGTCTCACTAACAGTTGCGTCATATCCTCCCGTAGCACCATCAATATCCTCTGAACCATCTGGGAAGATCTGAATCGTTCCTGTCCCTACTCCTAATCTTTTGATCTTTGTAGAGTTTTTATAGTCAGTTGTAGTTGTCAATGTTATGTCAACATCGTTTGTAGCAGTCATGTTTATTACTAGAACATCAACGTCTGGAGATAATGTCATGTTACCAGAAGAGGACTCATATTCATCAACTGTGATAGAAGTTTGAACTTTTATAGGTGCACCACTAACACCAACAGCAGTAGTTTTCAATTCTCCAGTCGTATTGTCGATTGTTACTACTGGATCGTCACCGATCTTGATGCCACCACCACTAGGTTCAGCAGAGATTGTAGTTTCTCCAATGTATATTGTGCTATTACTAACATGGAGATCTTTCCATGGAGAAGCACTTGTTCCTAGTGAGTATGTGTTAGGTGCTGAAGGGACAATATCCTCTCCCACAGAAGAGAAGTCTGCTGATCCTCCTGCAATACCTGTTAGTTGCGACCCATCTCCATAGATAGGTCCACCAGATAGGTAAATACCATTAGTTGCATGAATATTGAAAGTTCCAATACCTTGGGAGTACATACTTGCACCATCACTCCATACAAAAGAGTTATTATCTTTTGCTTTTGCATTTCTACCACCTGCGTGAGAGTAAACTCCATATGCGGTTGTTTTCCTTCCTTCTGCATGAGAATAATCTCCCGATGCGGTTGTGACGATTCCTTCTGAGTGAGATCCTCTTCCCGTTGCGAGGGTGCTAGATCCTTCCGCATGGGAATAATATTCAGTTGCAGTTGTGTAAGTTCCTTCAGCATGAGAACCATAATTCCCAGTTGCGGTCGTGAACCATCCTTCTGCGTGGGACATATTGCCTGTTGCGGTTGTGTAATAACCTTCTGAGTGAGACATATTGCCCGAAGCCTCGGTGGTTTTTCCTTCGGAAACCGCAAAATTACCACTAGCAACATTGTTGTTTATATCACCAAGAATCACTCCAGTTGTTGTACCATCAACAACATTGGATGCTCCTGCAATAATACCTGTTAGGTTTGCCCCACTACCATAGAATGCTGAACCAGAGATGTTTCCTGTTGTTCCAATATCAGTGCTTATGTCACTAAGATCCGATACTTCGAGTCCTGCTTGAGTGGTTTCTGCTTCGATCATTTCTATTTCACTTGCGGCCGCAAACGTATCATCGGTAGCAGTTACCACTATACGATATACCATATATTCTATATCATTTGAAAAAGTGTAATAAGGGGACCAAGTAGCATTTGTTAGACCTTCTCCAGATCTAGTGTCCAAAACAACCTCTTCACCAGAGAATGCTCCTGTTTTTGATGCTTCTAATGTCCAAGAGTCAAAACTACCAGAACTAGTGTATCTTCCCCTAATTCTATATTTGTTTATAGTCTTATTATTGCCCGTTCCAAAATCCTGTTGGACCCATTGGGGAAGAGGTTGAGAGGTGGAAGAGATCCAGTTATCAGTAATTACATCATTAAATGCCCTGAAGGGTTGGACACCAGAGGCATTATCCGAACTTGCCGATGCAAACCCAATTTCTGTAATATCAGTAGTAGAAGGATTGGTTGAACCATCAGCAATATATCCTGTTCCTTCTTGAATAGTAACACCATCAATTTCAACACCTACTCCACTCAGATTAGATCCATCTCCATAGAATGCTCCTGCACTAATGTTCCCAGTTGTAGTTATTGCTCCCGATAAACTTTCTCCTAGAGTTACAATTTCTTTTCCATCAACAACTAATTTTCCACCATTTACACTGATAACAGTATTGCCCATCCTTAAACTATTTTCAGTAAGATACAAGTCTCTCCAAGGTTTAGCTAAAGAACCTAAATCATACCCACCACTATTAGAAGGTAAAATATTACCAACGACTTCACCTCCTGTTAAACCGTCAATAGAAACGGTTTGCGAAGTTATTTCGGATAAAATAAGATTGAAATCAGCAGGGATAATTGTAACAGAATACTGGTTTGTTGTTGGGACCACAGAGAAAGATAGTAATATGTTATTTCCATCGGTAATCTCAACATATGGAATTACTAACTCTTTTGTGTTATTATCCTTTACACTTACAACTACATTGTTTGCATTTAGATTGTGAGAAATATTATAATCGGTTTCAATGTTATCTCCAACATTCTCATCAACGAAACTACTCTGTCCTGCGGATATAGTTGGTATTCCAGTTAGGTTTGATCCGTCACCATAAATATAATTACCACTAATGTTACCAACAACAGTTAAACCATCTTCAATAATAAAGTTGCTCATATATTTAACCTTTTAACTTTAAGATCCCAAGAAAGGGTGGATGTAGATAGTAATATAACATTACCTGTATTTATATACACCTCCAATACAATATCAGTAGTGTTACCTATTGACTGTGTACCAACAGTTGAATAATTCAAGGTAGTTCCGTCCCAGATTGCAAGGATCTTGATAATCTTGTAGTTAGCACCATTCTTAGCAGTTACAATAAACTCAGCACCATCAGATTTAGTTGTAGGGAAGGAATCAACCACTTGATTCATCCCAATGACACTATTCTCTACACTCCTAAACTCACTCACAACTTGACCATCAAGAGTCAAAGGTCCACCAGATAGATGTATTCCTCCACTAGCAAAAACATTAAAAGTTCCAATGCCTTGAGATTCTATAGATTGCCCAGAGGACCAAACGAAGGAGTTGGCATGGGTTGCTTTAGCATTTCTACCTCCTGCATGGGAGTAGACTCCGTATGCGGTTGTCTCACGACCTTCAGCATGTGATCCAAGACCATAAGCAATGGTATCACGACCTTCAGAGTGAGAGTTCAACCCTACTGCTGTAGTTTGGTATCCCTCAGCATGTGAGTGCCATCCAAATGCTGTTGTGTAAGCACCTTCAGTATGTGACATGTTACCGATTGCACTTGTATGTTTACCTTCAGCAACAGTGTAATCTCCAGAAGCAACATTGTTGTCAGTGTCACCTATTCTAGTTCCAGTTCCCTCGTCAAAGAGATTTGATCCTGCTGAACCATATCCAACAAATGCAACTTGATTTCCATTGACTGTGAAGTTTCCACCAGAAAGGTGAACACCACTTGTAGCATGGATATTGAAAGTTCCTACACCTTGCGAAGCAAAGTTAGTTCCATCAGACCATACAAAAGAGTTATCATCATTTGCTTGAGCACCTTCACCCATTGCAATTGAGTTTGAACCATTTGCTGACAGTGAAGTTAGTTGTCCTATTTTAGCTCCTCCAGAAACATCATCCGCAACATTTTGTAATACTACGTTGGTTAGGTTAGAACCATCACCATAAATATAAGCACCAGATATATTTCCAGTTAGAGATAAGTCTCCTACAAGTGATCCACCAGATAGTCCATCAACCTCAGTCATTGTAGAAGACACATTGGTTAGATTTGATCCATCACCATAAAATGCTGAACCTGAGATGTTTCCAGTTGTCAATATCTCATTAGCATTTACATTTGTTACGTTTAGGTCACCATTTGCAACTTGAAGATTTCCATATACATATGTTCCCCCACTTGCGTTGATTGTGAAGGTTGAATCACCTTGAGAAGATGCTATTGTCCCATCAGACCAAACAAACGAATCGTTGTGTTGTGCGGTTGCGTTTCTACCAGATGCAATACCATAGTTTCCGACAACATCGTTAGTAGCAGTGTCACCGATACGAACACCTGTGTCATCATCAACCACGTTGAATAGGTTATTGACATTGAGGAGGTTTGCTCCGTCACCGAATAGCAACGCACCAGATATATTTCCAGTTACACCAAGGTTTCCATCAATTTGTGCATTTCCTCCAACTTCAAGGTTGGCATTGAAATCCACATTACCATCAAAATTGAGTTCTCCTCCAGAGATGATCTCTTGACCATTTACAAATAGTCCTCCACCAGAGATGTGAACACCTTCCGTTGCATGTATGTTGAATGTTCCCATTCCCTTAGATACTAACTCTTTACCATCAGACCATACAAAAGATCTATCATGTAGTGCTATAGACTGGTATCCAGATGCGTGGGAGTCGTTTCCTATTGCAGTTGTCGAGTGTCCTTCAGTATGTGAGAAGTGTCCGATTGCGGTAGTTCCACCACCTTCAGAGTGTGTATAGTCACCTATTGCAGTAGTGAAAGAACCTTCAGCATGAGATGCTTCTCCGAATGAAGAAGTGTTTACACCTTCAGCATGAGAGTAGTCTCCTTTAGCATACGAGACAGCACCTTCAGAGTGTGTTGCGAAACCACTTGATGTGGTGTAAGATCCTTCTGCGATTGCGAAGTTTCCTGTTGCTACATTATTGACAACGTTACCGATTCTTGCACCATTTGCTGAACCAGAGATCTCGTCTGTGAAAGCATCCAAAGATAGTCCAGTTAGGTTTGATCCATCACCGAAGATATATGCACCACTAATGTTTACAGCACTAATGGTTGTCCCATAGATGTTTGTCCCATAGAGATTTGAACCACTAATGTCTCCAGTTGTGGAAATGTCAGAACCAACATTTGATGTTGCTCCCGAACCATTTACCAATAGTTCCCCACCCGATACTGAGATTTGTGTTCCACCAAGGTAGATACTGTTCTCTGTTAGGTAAAGATCTTTCCAAGGTTTGGTGATACTACCAAGATCAAATGCCCCACTTACAGATGGAATAATGTCTCCGATTACTTCTCCACCAGATAGTCCATCTACACTTGTTGTGACTGATCCTGTGTCTATACCTGTTAGGTTAGATCCGTCACCATGAAGAACTCCACCACTAATGTTTCCTGCAACGACAAGGGAACCTCCAGAGATATAAACTCCATTAGTAGCATGTACATTGAATGTTTGGGTTCCTTGTGATGCAAATGTTGCACCATCAGACCATACAAAAGAGTTATTGTTGGTTGCTATAGCATTGTGACCAGATGCGTGAGAATTATCACCAATTGCCTTTGTTGAATGTCCCTCAGAGTGTGAACTTCCTCCAAATGCACTAGTGTTAAATCCTTCCGCATGGGAAGTTGTACCTTGTGCTGTTGTCTGCATACCTTCAGAGTGAGCACTACTGTATGCCTTTGTCGAGGTTCCTTCTGCGTGTGCGTCTTGTCCATTAGCAATCGTGCTAGAACCTTCGGAGTGGGCATTATTAGTGAGAGCACTTGTTTTATACCCTTCCGCATGTGAGTGCCATCCATAAGCAATGGTCTTATAACCTTCAGCATGTGAACTGTCTCCTTTTGCAGTTGTGTCCAATCCCTCTGCGTGTGATTGTCCTCCAAGTGCTTTGGTTTGATTGCCCTCTGCTATAGATAAGTATCCTGTGGCAATATTATTTGTAACATCCCCAAGTCTTACTCCATTTGCAGAACCAGAGATCTCGTCTACTACATTAGAAAGACCTGCGATACCAGTAAGTGCTGAACCATCTCCATAGAATGCTGATCCACTAATGTCTCCTGTTACAGAAACATCACCAATGATCTCTCCACCTGACAATCCATCGACATTTGTTGTAACAGATCCAGAAGCAATTCCTGTCAGTCCACTACCATCACCGAAGAATGCTGATCCACTAATGTTACCAGTTACAGAAACATCACTGAGAATGTTTCCACCACTCAATCCCTCAACACTGTTTATTAGACCATTGCTGATTATAGTAGAGAAATCGGATGCCAATACTGTTACTGAGAATTGGTCTGTTGTTGGAGTGATTGAAAATGATACGTAAATACTGTTAGCATCTTCGATTCTTACATAAGGTGTAACAAGTTCACCTGTTCCTTTATCCTTTACACTGACAACAACATCAGTATCATTCAGATTGTGAGTTACAGTAAAGTTAGTTGAAGCATTGTCTCCAATATCAGTAGCATAACTTGCTCCACCAGATAATGACAAGATCACTTCTGTTGGAAACGTATCCACTGCTGTTTGTAATACACTTTGTGTTACGAGTGGTTGTCCGTCAATTTCCAAGTTTCCACTTGAAGGTGAAGATATTACACTATCCCCAATGTAAATTGAAGATCCAGAAACGAAAAGATCTTTCCATGGTTTGCTTGCAGAACCAAGACTATATACTCCACTAATGGAAGGTATAATATCTCCAATTATTTCACCACCAGATAGTCCATCTACACTTGTAGTTACAACTGGAAGGTTTATTAGGTTTGAAGCATCCCCATAGAATGAAGCACCAGAGATGTTACCTGTTGAAGATATGTTGTTAGTATATAATGTTGCCCATGGAGCAATTGTGCTACCAAGGTCATATGCTCCACTAGTGTCTGGGACAATACTTTGGTTTACAGCAGATAGGTCAATGATTGTGGAAACATCTTGACCATTGATAAACAAACTGCCACCACTAATGTGAACTCCACTTGTTGCGTGGATGTTGAATGTACTTGCTCCTTGGGAAGCAAACTGCGTTCCATCAGACCAAACAAAAGTGTTATTGTCTTTAGCAATTGCGTTGTAACCACCTGCGTGGGAACTATCACCCTTTGCAGTTGTCTTGAATCCCTCAGCATGGGAATAATTCCCCTCAGCAATTGTGAGTTTACCTTCAGCATGGGAAGCATCATCTTGAGCAGTGGTCTTGTAACCTTCAGCATGAGAGTAGTATCCATATGCAGTCGTTTCTCGACCCTCTGCGTGGGAACCTGCATAGAATGTGGTAGTTTGTCTACCTTCAGCATGGGAGTGCCATCCTTCAGCATGTGTCTGCCATCCTTCAGCATGTGAGTTGAAACCTTCGGCAGTGGTCAGAGCACCTTCGGCATGTGCTTGATCTCCAATAGCAGTGGTCTTGTCACCTTCAGCAACAGAGAACTCACCAGATGCTACATTATCGTCAACATTTCCGATCTTACCACCTGTTCCACCTGTTTCATCACCGAAATTTGCTAGGGAAGTAAATGTTTGTCCATTTACAAACAATAGATCTGTGCTTATGATACCTGCACCACTAATAGTTCCACCAGATAGGGTTATATTTGTTGCTGTTAATTCACTAATTGTTGCATTATCGGAAGTTAGGTTGGTAGAGTTTAAGGTTGTTATATCTCCATTAGGGATAGATATTGTCCCTCCAGAAATAACACCACTGAATGAATTATTAGTTTGGATATTATCGGAGATGATAGTGGTTGATTTAATAGTTGCACCTATGACCTCACTACCAGAGATCACAACACCATCGGTTTTGAATAATTCAGCACTTACAATGTTGGAACCACTGATATTGCCACTATTTAGGTCTATGTTACCCTTTACATCTAAACCATTGTTTACATTTAATGCCATTACCAAGACTCCTTATCTTTCCAATTATTTATATAAAAGTAAAAGGCATATAGTCGTAAAAGCAATTTATGAGATCACTTTTACGGTATATTGATTACTTGGGGGAGGTGAGGCAAAATGTATCATTACAGTATTGACTGTATCTGCTACTATATCAGTGACTTCCAGTTCATCAGTTGTGTTATTTCTCAGTGTTACATGCACATCTTTAGTGTTGAGATTATGGGTCACTGTATATGAATAATCAGCACCATTACCTATAACTTCTGTATGTCTGGTAGAATCCAACAATGATTGAACTGTGAATCCTGACCCAACGAAACGATCATCTGAAGATTCATATATAACTATTTCATCGTTTGTAAATGTTGCTTCTCTTGTTGCAACGATTTGTTCATCTCCATCCTCACCTACCTTAAAATAGTCATCATTCTCATCAAATACGATTCGATAAGGATTCTCAACACCTCTATATACCTCAAGACCATTGTACCTTGCTAATGCTCCAGAGATAGAACCTCCAGAAACGTAACCAACTACTGTTAGTGGGTCTGCAATAAATGATTCTGTTAGTTCAAAGGAATCCCCTTCAACAATTATATTCCCATTTACTCTTAGATTACCTGCGATTTCGGCACTTGTAAATACACCCAAAGGAGCATTGATACTTGTTACGTTCACATGTTTAGTAGTAATATTTCCATCATAGTCCATGCGGAAAATGTTACCATCAGCATTATCAACCAACATCGCAGATGGTTTTGCAGTAAGGGTTTCGTTTGTACCATTATTAGAGAATTGTGAGTTGACTGTGAGTTGTGCTCCAGATATAGCAACAACTGTTCTCTCTTCACCAAGGAAAGTTACAGTATCACCAATGGTTAGTTGTTTGTCAAATTCTGTAACATGTTCGTCAATATCGTTGATAGTGCTTCCTTGAACTAGGTTTGAACCACTAACAATAGCAACTGTTCCTGTTAGGATTTGTTCTTCTTGCTTGATATGTAGTTTAGAGACAGGTTTTGCTTCGTTGATACCGAAAGACCCATATGTGTTGATTGTTGCTCTGACTTTCTCCTCAGATGCGGTTGTGTATGTATATGGAGAAGTAAGGAACTCTATCTCACCAGATGGGGTAGTGCTTAGTGAAGCATCAGTAGACACTGAGGAGATTCTAATGCTTGCTCCTTGGTCTGCTTTCTTTGATGTAAGATTGAGAGAATATCCAGAGGTAGCAAATGAATCAGTAGTGAAATCATAAGAAACCATTCCAAAGGTTCCTTCCTTGTTGGTGAAGTGAATCTTAGGATTCTCATCTTCAAGATAAAGAGCATCTTCTTCCTTTATGTGCAACTTAGATTGTGGGAGTTTTGTGCCAAGTCCAATATCATTGAATGGAGTAATGGTCATTGCTTCCATTTCAAGTAATGGGTTTTTATAGGAGAATGCTCCTCCACCCGAAATATTTACAGCATCAGTTCCATAACGTCCAATAACTTCAATCTCATTATCAGAGACTTTTGTTTCGACCAATCTGATTGCACCATCAAGGTTGATCCAAGCACCTTCTCTGACATATTTGAAAGCATCATTTGAAGTTGTAACTACCGAGTTCAACCCACTGGTATATGCTGTTTCTTGACCTACTCTTTCAACTGGGGCAAATGTTAGAGTATTGTAAATATCAGTTGTATTGTCAGTAATACCTAGTCGTATCTCACCTGTTTGATCACTTGTGGTATATAGTCTGATCTGTCCACCTTCTTCTGTGATAATATCTAGGTTAGGTCCAGATTGCTCAATGTAAGAAGTATAATCTGTGTATGTGGTCGAAGGATTTCCGAGAATGTCTGGGTAAGAATTATCCAGTGTGATCTTTGTGGTTAGATCATTTGCATTATTGTTCTTGATATGAAGTTGACTTGTTGGAGTGATGTTGATACCAATATTGTTGGTGAATACATTCTCATTTGCAAGATATGCAGTACCATTCAACAATCCTTGACTTAGGAGATAATCTTCATATTCTTGACCATAGAGTTCACCAGATAGTCCAAGGACAAGACTTGTGTTGGTATCAAGAACACCTTGAGAGTAAGCATTTAGTTCTTGTACAGCAACATCAATCTCTTCTGTTACTTGTGCTGTAACATTGTTTTGGATCTGTTCTGCGAACGTAGCATCAGATACCAAATTACTTAGAGTGATACCCTGTGGTAACTCAGCATCACGGAAGATCAACTCACCGTCAATGTTTTCCGATAGTGCTTTGGTAATACTACCAACCTGAATATTATCTACCTTAAAGTCTGACACTAATTTTCCCCTAGTTCTTTGTAGTTATTTATATCTTAGTCAAATGAACTTACATTGCCTTCTAGAGCAACGAAAGTTTCCCAGAACAAGTCTGTTATAGGAACGAACCTAATCCCACTTCTTGAAACCTCAACCTCAATTCCTTCAATCACTCCCATATCTATACTACCAACGTTTGTTCCATCATTCACAACCTTGTATCTCTCACCATTTACTGTCTCAAATGCACTGTTTTGTGTAAGGTTATAATCATCCAACGATACTGTTTGAAATGTTGTTGTTCCGAAGTAAGTGTTGTATTCCCCGACCACTCTATAGTTTCTATAGTCAAGCAAAGGATTATATTTAGAACCATCCACTGCAACATTACCTATTTTGAAATGTGGGAATGCAACGAAATTAGGATTGGTATAGTGAACATTACCTGCATTTATATATTCGGTGATCTCGTCAACTCCAGACTTATTCCCAATAGGATCATAGTTTGGATATTTTGGAAGATCTCCCTCCACTGGATCTGTTACTAAGAATGGATCGAACAATGCCACTTGATAACCAAGAGTTTCTTGTCCTAGAAAGGTATCGTCTGTTGTGACTATGTAATTGTATTGTTCACCACTCAATGCAACTTGTGTAGTGGTCTTCAATAATCTGTTATCAACTGTGCTGAAGTATTTACTGAATCGTTCTAGATCATAGTCAACATTGAAGAGAATCTTATTGTCAGATACTAGAAAGGCAACTTCAGTCTCATTGAATGTTGGAGTATCAGCAGGATCGAACAATCCTATTTCGGGTTGGGGTGATCCAGAGATTGCATATGTGTCACCATAGGCAGTATCATCATAAGTTATTTTCTTTAGGACGTTTACAATATCATTCGTTCCTACGATACTACTTCCAGAGATCTCAAATGTGCAAGTGGTATCTTCAGTGTCTAACCCAACTTGAAACTGGAAATCATCTTCAAGATTGTATGCAACGTTTCCGAAACTATCTGTAACATGGTAGAACTGTGTCCCACAGTCCAAGGGAGGGGTGTCAGTCGATCCCGAGGTGGCAACTAAGGTGTAAGTCACATTTACGTCATCACATAGGTTACATTTGATCTTTGGGACTCTCACAGTAGCAATGGGTAGTCTGTAAGATTCGTTATCTTGTGGACAGAATCCAGAATTGGGGAGATACCCGAATCTCATCAAACTTCCTGGTTCTGTTTGTCCACTATATCTCCATGTACCATATTCTGTACCAGTTGGAGCAAAGTAAACGTCATACTTAGGAGTATCAGTGGTCTTGTAGAATTTTAGTGTTTTAGATCCAGAGATAGCATCAGCAGTAGTTTCATATCCCAACATAGTAAACTCTTTCAGACCATCTCTCAACTCATCATCTGGGATAGGTGATGATGATCCACTAATAGGAGTGGTTGGGAGCAACTCTGCAAAAGTATAAGCACCATAACTTTCAGTACATATGTCAAGATCGTTACAGATATTTCTCTTAGTTACATTATCAACCTTGTTCTTGAATAGTGAATAGTTCAACTCACGACTTCTATTGGAGATTTGTGTAAGATCCTCGTCTACACCTTGGATAAGTTTCGTGATCTTCCAACTTATTTCACAATCTGGATGAGGTTTATTCCAACGAATTGTGAATCCTGTGCTATCATTATCAACAACAACCACTTCAACATTCTTAGAGGTGCTCAATGCTATCACATAGTCATCTGAGAAGTTGAACTTTGTAGTATCAATATCAATACGATTAGTATTCTCAATATTATCAACATCTCCAATGAAGAAAGAACCATTCAACATCAAGAACTCGTCATCCACTTGTTGATTGTTATAAACATCCACTACCAATGACGTAGACACTTCATTCAAGATAGATCGACCATAATCCTCATTCTTGAGATACTCTCCAATCATATCACAAGTCTGCCACTGGATCTTGATAACGTGTTTTGATACTGGGACAAGATAGAAACCATCTTGGTCCTCAGTGATGAATGTTCCTTTGTCTTTACCATTGACCAATTCGAGATTATCCAAGTCTTCAATAGTGATACATTGACACTTGTTGGCATCCTTGGCAATAGGTGAATCGGGCATTGCTCCTTGATATGATAGTGGGATGTTGATTACAGTATCATTATCCACTGGGGGCAATTCAACTGAAGTTCTGGACAATTCAATCCCTGCGGTTGCATCAAAGATTCTGAATATGGTTGTTGAGGATTCTGTCGAACGATATTTCAATGGGATATTGGCAGAGATGATTCCATATTTGTCTGCAACATAATCATCAGTGATTACTTCAACTGGGATGTTGTGCCATACATTACTCATTGACAATCCATTCTCAACAAAGTCTCTGATTACTGTTATGTCCCCATCGTCACCTATAATGTCCTCTGTTACTTCATTGAAGAAGTTTTCCTTGAGTTTACCTTCTAACGAATAATCCAATTGGAGTTGTCTGTTTTGAGTAAACCAACGATCTCCAGAGAATGCTCTGTTGATGAACAAGTTTTCATAAAGACTACCCAAAGATACTTTGGTATTATTTTTATCAAGAAAGAAAATTGTTTCCAACTCATCAGCATCATCTTCTTTATTCTCAATCACGTTACTTAGAAGGTTTACAGCATCCTTGATCTTGAACTCTGTTTCAGAATCCTTGATCACCATGTCCCCATTAGCATCCACTGAAATAGCATCTTCAATGACAAGTCCTGCTTCACTATTTACGAAGGTAAGGGAATTGACTACGAAATTATCTGGAGGAACATTGTCCTTCATTACATCCAATTCTGATTCTGTATAACTCATCGAATGGTTTCCCAATAAACAGTCCCAGTGAATTTCCTCTCAAGATTTATCGTAAATCCCTTTGTGCTCTTATCTGAATACCAAATACCTATAGGTTCCGAAGGGTCCAAAGATGAGATCGTATATTCAATATCTTCATAAGCATCATCAAACTTCAATGTGAATAACTCTGTATCATTCAATATCACCTTACCACTTTTCAATTCCTGTGAGGTTTTGGTATCAGACACGATGATGTTCATGTAACCAAGTGAGAATGGAACATCACTTCGCAATACAAGATTATGTGGAGCATTTCTTTGAAAGGTATCACCATCTTGTCTTGCACTTTGGAAGAATCTTTTATAGAAATTGTTGTATATTGCAGTATATGACGTATTGTAAGCAATATCGTCTTCTATCTGGGGAAGGTTTCCACTGTATGTTAGATATAATGGAGTATCACCACTGCAAGTTACTTTAGAACTGGTCAAAGTAATAGGTTCTTCAGCAATTGTCTCATCATATAAAGTAACCAAAGCATCTTGATCAACAATCACTTTACATTTCACAAAGACTTGGTTTGCTTCTGACAAAGGAACTGTGAGGATCTCTACATTATCTGTGTTGATGGTTTGTATCTGATTGACCTGTATGACATTGCCATTCCCTGGAGATAGGACTGACTCTTGAGATGCTTCGAGGATTTGATTTACCGATACAAAATCCTTTGTCCCATTGGTTTTGTCTGTTAGACTTTGATCTCGAAGGTATGTGTTGTTGAGAGCATCTTCCTTTATGTTTCTATATTTGATAGAGTTTAGACTTAGTGTGTTACCCTCAGCATCACGAAAGACAATGTTTCCCTTTGATGCAATTATCTCACCCTTCTCATTGAATACCACACCACGACCACTAATGGAAGTTGTTGTTGCCAAGTCTTCTACAATGCTGAAATCATCTAGAGAACCATCATCATTGGTGATAGTTACACTACCATCTGTCCCACTTACAACCTGTATTGCATCCTTGACTAACTGTTGATCACCATTTGCATCGGTGTAAGTTAGATCTACATTTGAATCTAGTTTGAAATAATTGGGCATTAGTCGATGACATAGACAAAGGATTCTACTAATTCTTGAGGTATATTCTCAACCCAATCGTAAACCACATTGCCACCATCCATCTCAACAACTGACCCAAAGGTGGAGAACAATGCAAGTTCAATGTTCGTATAGGCAGTTTCACAATTTGCTCCAACTTCCCATTCAATTGGACATGATATTTCAATGCTACTATGTAGGAAAGCATAGAATGTTTTGTCGTTTGTGAATGTGTTGATCTTGATGAATCCACCGATTATCAGTTGACTATGATTCTTGATTATTACTGGTTTGTCTTGTGCTGAAGAGTTTGCGATATGTGCAGACAACAAATCATTATTTGAAGTTAGTTCAACGAAAGAATATTTATTAGATGCGATTGGAGCAATAACACAACCCATACCAACTGGAGAGTCAGTATCAACAAAGTTGGTTTGCTTCAATACTACCTTGAAGTGTGAATGATCATTCACTGTAACTTGATAATCTTTATCCAATGGTGTGATATACATTCCCACATTCAATTCTACTGAGGATTGTCCATCGACATTCATGTTACCATCACAAGTAAAACTATACCTTTCCATAGTCTCTTCTGTGTCTGTGGAGAATCTTGAATTGTCTGATACTGATAGTCCATCACAGATAAATCTAATACGATCTTCACCATCGGGAACTGTGACATTCAGATGAACGTTTGTCCCATTATCGACTGTTACTTGCTGACAGTTTATATCACCTGTGGTGACATTCACAAGGAAAGAACCACCCTTATTGAAAGTGAACTCTCCATAGGTGTCTGAGCAATTGAGGTGGACTGTGATTGAGTTTGAAGGGAATGCTTCAATATTGAAGAATGTTTCCGAACTCATCATGTTATCCACTGTGGTCCCAAGACCATTACCAGTAGCATCCTTTGCTACCCAATATGTATCTTGGAATGTTGCAGGTTGTTGGTTCAATGTTACGTTCAGTGTGGATGTTGCTTCAGTTGCATTGAAGTTTGTCCATACTTTAGGAACTGGGACTACCGAATTGTTCTCGAAATCATAGAATGATGACAGATCAGTTGCAAGGTTAGCAACAGGAGGATAGTTCAAGATATATTGGTCCAGTGCCAATGAGTTTAGTCCAATGAAAGCATCTTGAACTCTAACACGATATGCGGTAGGAGTTGCAGTTTGCGTTGTGGATCTAACCAATTTCACTTCCAAGTTTCTTTCGTTACCAGACAATGAGTAAGATCCATAGATAGTCTTGATTCTATATAGACCATCAGTAGTGTCTACACCAGTAGTTCCAGATCCAACGAATGCTCCATTTACATAGATCTCATAAGATTCTTCTGTGATGATCTGATTGTAAGTGAATCCTGCCATCTTGAAACCAAGGATAATGTTTTGGTGTCTCAATTGTTCTGGAACAGCAATATTACGAGTCAAGATGATATTCTCTGTTATATCACTTGCTACATCCCAACGTAGGAAATGTTCGTCTTCAATGTCATTGTCATCTTCATATACCAAGTCTGTATTGTTTTCATATACAGTGCTTCCGATACTTGGAGTGAATGAGAGAACCTTTTCCAGTGAATCCATTCGTCCACCATTCACGAATACCTTCTCACCTGTAGAGTTTATGTCGAGCATGTTACCAAA
>Ga0233432_10000284_pt1 | contig 48047 bp, 39 predicted proteins | sample SI_122_August201_6_FD_179870 | JGI IMG/M metagenome (GOLD analysis project Ga0233432, IMG submission 179870) | Seawater microbial communities from Saanich Inlet, British Columbia, Canada - SI_122_August2016_10_MG | ecosystem: Environmental > Aquatic > Marine > Inlet | place: Canada: British... | reverse complement strand
TGTAAATGGCCATATTTTCGCTCAAGTCAAAGGACAAGAGACCAACTCGTCTATTGGGGAGATACTACAGGTTGATTATTATGCCACGCTTAATGCGGATTTTACCAAGTATGCCGACAGTGCCGGTAACATCGAGGTCTCGGTTTTAGGGCTGATGGAAACAGTTGGTAGGTTTACCCCCGTTTACATGACCAATTCGATTAATATCAAGATAAAGGCCCCCATGCCCTGGCTCGATGATCTCAGTTCTGCAGTCGGTGTATTCGACGACCTCTCAGACCACAACCTAACGAACAAGCATGTTTCAGAAATGGAATTTTATTTGAACGATAAGGAACAAGGTCTTGCGCGATGGGTTCAAGATTTAACTGAAAGGGCGGATTTTAACCGAAGGATGGATGTTTTCTCGGCTTACAGGGTGATTATGGGTGAATTCCATGAATCTTTCTTTGCCTATAAAAACGATTTTGACATCAATGTCGCAACAAGTCCAATTGAGACGGATGATGAGACTTGGCTTAGGATTTATATAGAAAACAAACTTTCATCAATCGAGTATCGGGCGAGATTTGATCCTATTCCTTTTTTGGTCGGCTCCTTCGCCAACTCCGACAAGTACGATTACAATGATAATAGACGAAAGTTTGTCGATCAAATCCTCTCTAACAAATACGAAGGTTATATTCCTCGCTTCGACCAACTTCATGAAGGTTCTAGTCGGATTCTTCAATTTTGGGGCACAATGGAATCCCAAAGTCGAGGTTTTATAAACGGCTATTGGGAAATAAACGGACCTTCCCAGGCCCAAATAAACCCCAATACGAACCAAATTTTACAGGATTTTTTATCAGAACCACCGCGCAGAGACAGTTACTACGGGTTATCGCTTTATCCATCTGGTTTGGGTCGATCGGCAGTGGGAACGATAGTCAATGTTGGGACGAATACGAATACAGGTCTTCCAAGGCAGGGGGAATGTGCCATCGAATTTGTTTTTAATCTTACTAGAGAAACTAAACTTAATGGCATGGAGTATGTATCTTACACCGAGCAATATCGAGAAAGTATGTTCAAGAAAGGAACCCTCTTGGTCATGCTTTGGAAAGAGAAAGCTTTTCCCATGAGTTATTCCAAGTTAAGTGCCATGCCTTCCGATATAATGGAGTTTATCAAGTTCATTACTAATCACCCCAATTTCTTTGCGAAATACAATTTTATTTGGCAGAACTCAAATCCTGTCAATATCGACAATCCTTATTGGAAAAATGAGTCGTGGTTTGGTTATTTTTGGGACAAGTATTTTCCCTGGATATACCACAACGATCTAGGCTGGGTTTATATAGCAGGCGTATCGACTGAGAATTTTTGGATGCACCACCAAAAGCTTGGCTGGCTTTGGACTGGCTTTCAATACTATCCCTATGTTTATAGTAACAATGAGCAGAGTTGGATTTATCTTTCGCCGGAAAATAGTAACTACTACCTGCAGGGAACTCAAACCTGGGTGAGTTACTAGTACTTGATTCTTGATGTCTTGACTAAGGTTGTCCACCTTACCCACTCAAAAGATCTTAGAACGGGTGGGGTAATTGAAGCGGTTCTCCGCTTGAATGATTGTTTGCAGGAGGAAGGTATAGAGTCCTCCGTTACCGATGATCCTCGTGGAATTGCTCCTTCTGTTACACAGGTAATTTGTCATGGCTTGTGGCAGTGGCCCGGAGTAGTCGCCAGAAAAAACTACCTTGCTCGCGGCACACCGTATTTTCTTTTTCCTCATGGGATGCTTGATCCATGGTTCAAGCGTACTTACCCCATCAAGCATTTTAAGAAGCAAACTTATTGGTGGTGGCGGCAGGGAAGGATTCTGCAAGATGCAAAAGCCGTTTGTTTCACCACTGAGGAGGAACGGAGACTGGCCCAGAAAACTTTTCGGCCTTACAAAGCCAATGAAGTTGTGACGGGATTGGGCGTAAGCGATCCATCAGGTAAAGATGAAAAACAACGAAAGGAATTTTTCGAAAAGTTTCCAAAGTTAAAAGATCGAAAGCGTTTGCTTTACTTAGGGCGTATGCATCCAAAGAAGGGATTGGATTTGTTGATTCGTTCCTTTCTTACCAATTATTTCGAGGGGGAAACCTTGGTCCTCGTTGGGCCCTTGGACGAACCCGACCGGTATTTAACGAAATTGCTCGATGAAACGAAGGGCATGGATGAAAAAATCGTATGGACTGGGATGTTGTCCGGTGACTTGAAATGGGGAGCCTTGAGGTCTGCCGATGCCTTGGTTTTACCCTCTCATCAGGAAAACTACGGGATGGTGGTAGCGGAGTCACTTTCGGTGGGAACACCCGTATTTCTAACCGACAAAGTGAACCTGTGGAGAGAGGTTACGGAAGCGGGGGCAGGCGTAGTAGCCGAGGACGACGAGAGTGGCATCGATCGCTTGCTGAAAGATTGGCGAACCAATCAACATGCCGGAATGAGGGAGGCGTGCATAACCTGCTTCGAAGAAAAGCTTCACATGCGAAATTGTGCCAAAAGGCTCATTCAACTGCTAAACGATTCGAATGAACGGGTCGGGCTGAAAGGCGGATGAAAATCACCATTCTTCAAGGGGCTTTTTTACCTGTCCCTGCTTTGCGTGGAGGTGCGATCGAGAAGGCCTGGGAAGCCCTCGGTCAAGCCTTTGCCCAAAAGGGACATGAGGTAACTCATGTTTCGAGGTTATGTGATGGTTTGCCCGCTCGCGAAAAGATTGGAGATGTTAACCATCACCGGGTTAAGGGTTCGGATGCCGTATCGAATACATGGGTGCTCAAATTATTGGAATTTTCTTACTTACTTCGTGCTAAGAGGATTCTTCCTGAAGCGGATATATTAGTTACACATGCGTTTTGGGCTCCACTGCTTTTGCCAAAGGACCGTTTCGGTAAGCTTTATCTTCATGTTGGGCGTTTTCCGAAGGGCCAAATGAAGCTATACAAAAGGGCTTCCAGATTTCAGGTGCCAAGTCATTCGGTTGCTCAAGCGGTAATTGACGAGATTCCAGCACGCGAGAATTTAGTTTCGGTACTTCCTTATCCTCTTGGTTGGAGAGTACCCGAAAACAAAGCTTTGAAAGATCGTCCTAAGCGGATTCTTTATGCTGGACGCTTGCATCCTGAAAAAGGTGTCTTGGAGCTGGTCAAAGCTTTTACGGAAACCCCTCATAAGGAAAGAAAAGATTGGGTTTTGCAGATTATGGGTCCGTGGCGTAAAGATCAGGGTGGGGGAGGCCAGGAATATTTTGCCGCGATCCATAAGCTGGCAAAAAAATACAAAGCTTGGGTTCAGGTTCTTGACCCTGTATTTACGACTTGCGAGCTAAAAGAACATTACCAAGAGGCTAGGGTATTTGCCTATCCATCGTTGGCCCGAAGAGGAGAAACTTTCGGGTTAGCCGTTCTTGAGGCTATGAGTTGCGGATGCGTACCTTTGGTCAGTGAATTAGGTTGTTTTAGAGACTTTGTAGTGCCCCAAAGGAATGGTTTTGTTTTCAATTCTGATAGCGGAGATATTGTCGACAACCTAAGGACGGAGTTGCGTCAAATGATTGATGCAAGAAATGATTTGGAAGTTTTTTCAAAGGAGGCGAGCCGAGCCGCAAAGAACTTTGAGATCAAAGATATTGCCACTAGCTATCTTGACGATTTTTCAAAATTACTTGCTTGAAAAAACTTCCATCCTGTAGCTAAAACCCTTGGATATCACTCTTAAAGGAGTTAGTGTAGGGACATGAAACAAGCATTCAGCTCGCTGCCCTCTAGGTTCGTTATTGGAATCATCTGTGCTATGGTGTTTGGCTTTTCGCTTACAGCCCAAAGCGGGGAACAGGAAATTTCTCTAGAAGACAAGGTAGATCATCAGATCATTCTTCCCAAAAACCTTCTTGATCAGAAGGGAGAAGAAGTATCCGCTGAGGTTGTTGAGGGAAAGTTCATCGGACTTTATTTCTCAGCAAGTTGGTGTGGCCCATGCCGGACATTCACCCCATCCTTGATCAAGTTTAGAGATGCCCACAGGGATGTGTTCGAAGTGATCTTGGTTGGTGCCGATGGCAGCCCGAAGGCACAAGCTAACTACATGAGAAAATACAAAATGCCTTGGTTAGCCATGAAAAATCAGTCTCCAGAGGCAATGAAGATCAGCAAATCACTTGGAGTCCCCCACATTCCCTATTTAGTTATCCTTGATCCTGATGGAAAAGTCGTCAGCAAGAACGGAGAAAAGGAAATTACTCGCTTGGGTAACAATGCTTTTACCATTTGGAAAAAGTTGACTAAGTAAGCGAAGGGAAAATCAAAGGCGTACAGGTATCCCCTTTTCCCTCATCACTTGTTTGGTTTCGGGAATAGTGCATTCCCCGAAGTGAAAGATACTCGCCGCGAGTACCGCGCTTGCTCTGCCCTTGAGTATTCCATCCGCCATATGTGCGGGGTTCCCGACACCTCCCGATGCGATGACCGGTACCTCGACTGATTCGCTGACAGAACGGGTTAGTTCGAGGTCGAAGCCTTCTTTAGTTCCGTCTCGGTCCATGCTTGTAAGAAGAATCTCGCCGGCCCCTCGAGAGACGACTTCCTTAGCCCATTCAACCGCGTCCAATGGTGTGACTTTACGTCCACCATGAGTGTAGACCCACCACCCACTTTGGTCGTCTTTTCGTTTCGCATCGATTGCCACGACGATGCATTGATTCCCGAAGGTTTCCGATGCATCATTGATAAGAGATGGATTTAGGATTGCGGCGGTGTTCAGGCTTACTTTGTCGGCCCCAGCCAAGAGCATCTCCCGAATATTTTCTACGGTGCGGATTCCTCCTCCTACTGTGAGGGGCATGAAGCATGTGGAGGCAGTCTTTTCCACTACTGCTTTCATCGTATTGCGTTCGTCGCTGGATGCCGTTATGTCGAGAAAAACAAGTTCGTCGGCACCTTGTTCCTCGTAGGCTTGAGCGACCAAGACAGGATCCCCAGCATCCCTCAATTGCTTGAATTTAACTCCCTTTACAACACGTCCGTCATCAACATCCAAACAAGGAATAACACGTGCTGATAACATTTCGGTTCAGTTGATTCGAAGACCGAACAATCTCAAGCGAATAGTACCTTGCTTATTCGTCGGCAAAGGCGACGTCCGGCTGGTAAGAAAGGACAAGCTTGTATTGTTGCCCAGGTCGCATATTCAAGGGGTGGTCCCGAACGAGATATTGCACATAATGCATATTTCCGGCATATCCACGATAATCAGGATCTTCGGTTACGGTTTCAAAAGAACCCCATGAAGCCTGAAAGTCGTCTACCTCAACATTGGCACGAAGTCCTGCCTCTCCTTGCCTGAGTGTGGTTCCTAGGCGGTAAGTGGAATGCGGGGAACCAATGACTAAGGCCAATCTCATTTTGTCCATCGAAACAGGGTTTTTGACCTTAAAGATGAATTCCGACCGAACTTTGCCGTCACCGAAGGACCATTGAACTTGGCAACTACCCAATCCGTAGGCAAATGATCCATCGGTTTTGACTAGATCGGGCTGATCAAAGCGCAAATAAAAGGATTTTTTTAAGCCTATTCCTGTGACGCAATTTTTTCCGTAGTACGAAGGAACAATCACTTGGTCACCAAATGTAAGTTCTGGGACCATGACTGGCAGGTATTTATTGACAGGCCAGTCAAAGATACCTGAACAATGAGGAAAGGCGAGATTGTCCGAAGTTAAATTTTTCCCAGGTCCAATGAGGGGCACCTGGTATTGGACACCAATATTCTCGTCCCGAAAGAGAAAAAGGCCGTGTTCTTTCTTATGAGACTTGTCAAAGATAACAAAACGGCCTGCAGTCTTTGCTCTGTTCGGGGGAGGGACGGCAAGAGAACCCCCGATCACGCGAGCAAGGCGGGACCATTGACAAAGGTAACGGGCTGCATCGAAGTTCGCCATGCGGGTTGTATGGTTCTCAACTGTGTTGCGCTCTTCGTCCCTAATCATGAGATCGCCTTTTTCTTGATCAATGTAGGTAACGAAAAAATACTGAAAAAGTCGTCGGAGTGTATCCAAATAGAGGGGCATTTTCTCAGCACTGATCCAATTGTCACGCATAGCTTGTAAAATCATGCTTATACAGTGCAATTGACCGTAAGCACCTATGGAGCGACCATAATTCCAGCCGAGTCCGTCTTGTCGGGCAAGGTCTGGAAGCATGCGAAGATATTTTTCCGCAAAAGTACGTAGTTTAGGAAGCTTGCGGTCCTTTAGGTGTACATTGGCATGAAGCTGTAAGGCTTGCCTAACGAAGATAAAGGAAAGAAGGCCGTAAATATCGTAAACGCCAGATGTGCCATTTGGGTCATCATCACAAAAGCCACCTGAACTGTTTTTCTCGATGCCCTCCACAAAGCGGTCGATTACTTTACCCGTATCATCTTTCTTAGTGAGCCCGAAACTGAAACGAGCTACAGATTTGGCGATAGTAAAGGCTTGGAAGTGGTCGTCATACTCGGATTTTTCGAGTAAGCCCCGGTCGAGTTGTTCACGAGTTGGATCAAGTAGCCGTTCCCATACGGCATTTCTCTCTTTTGATGCTCCAAAGGAAAGCAATCCGAGGGAAGCATAGGCAATGCCGTTGTCATTCTCCTCTTCAACGAAAGCTTGCTGGGTGACGCATCGAGCGGTCAAATCATAGAGGTCATGATCTCCAAGTTCGACTTCTCCCGTTGCCCGAAAAAATTCTCCTATGGCAAGAGCAGCATGACCGGGCTCATCTACGCGAGCTTGTTCACCCGGAGCAGGGGTGACGGATCCGTCCTCGTTAATATGTTGCAAGTTGTTGCTCAACAGAGAACGTGCGAGATCTAGGCACTGATCGGAGAAATTATGCATGGAGGAGCCGTAAATAGAGAAGTATTAAGGGAAAGAAAATGCCTTGAGTGGCCTTTTTTGTCAATGAGTTAAGCGGTTTGGATGAGCTTGAGAAATTCTTTGTTCGACTGCGTGGTACTCATTCTGTCGATTAGAGTCTCGGCTGCGTCGATGACTTTCATAGGAGACATAGCCCGGCGAAGAAAAGAAGTCTTTTCCAGCACCTCGGGCTCAACCAGTTCTTCTTCTTTACGAGTTCCGGAAGATGCAAGGTTGATGGCAGGCCAAAGGCGAAGTTCGGCTACTTTGCGGTCCAGTATGATCTCGCTGTTCCCCGTGCCTTTGAATTCTTGAAAGATGAGTTCGTCCATTTTCGACCCAGTCTCGACTAATGCGGTAGCAACAATTGTAAGTGAACCTGATTCCTCCGAGTTTCGTGCGGCGGAAAAAATTTGCCTTGGTTTTTCCAAAGCACGCACATCTAGTCCACCCGTCATGGTTCTTCCCCCTTTGCCCGATGCGGCGTTGTATGCTCGTGAAAGGCGCGTAATAGAATCAAGGAGGAGAACAACATCTTTTTTGCTCTCGACCAAACGTTTGGCTCGCTCGATAGCGAGCTCGGCAATCCTCAAGTGGTTTTTCACTTCCTCGTCGTTAGAAGAAGCATAAATCTCGGCAGGTACTGTTCGACGAAAATCCGTAACCTCCTCAGGTCGTTCATCGATTAACACGACCATGAGGTGACACTCTGGGTGATTTTCTTCCACGCCTTTGGCGATGTCGTGCAAGATCGTGGTCTTTCCTGCCCGGGGAGGAGCGACGATCAAGGCTCGTTGACCTTTCCCTATCGGACAGAACAAATCAATTACTCGGGTAGTCATTCTTCCATCCTTTGCCTCTAGGCTCAGCTTGTTCTGTGGCTGAATGGTTGTCAGTTGATCAAAGCGAAATTGTTGTTTTCGATCCTTAATGGTCATGCCGTCGACCGTGTGTATGTAACGAACCTTGGGGTTTTGACGGCTATTATCCGGGTTGGCATCAGCTTTAATAATCGAGCCTTTGCGCAATTTGAACCGACGGATCAATTCCTTTGGCAAAAAGGGATCGTGTGGCGTAGTCTTGCCTCCTCTGGCTGGATCGAGCAAGGTGCCTGTATTGTTTTCGTTGAGATCAAGGATACCTTCCACTTCTAGAAGATCCTGACCGGGTTGTTCGTTTTCGCTCATGAGAGAGATCAAAAGATGGCAAGAAATGCCGGTGTGCCCGAGGGAATGGTGGGTTAGAACTTTCCTTCATAACATTGTGCGAAGTAAGCACGGTTGTGAAAGTAAGATACTGCTAAGTACATGATTTAGGAGATTATAAGTCAACCATGTAAAAAGTTTCCTGACGAAAGGGTTTGTCCTCAAGGCAGGAACGATTAGTTTCCGAAATTTACTCATGAAATCCTTTTACTTAACTACGGCAATTGACTATGCCAATGGTTCCCCTCACCTCGGACATGCCTACGAGAAAGTATTGACCGATGTAATCGCTCGAACGAACAGGTTGCTTGGTTCACATGTAAAGTTCGTTACTGGTTTGGACGAGCATGGCCAAAAAGTCCAACAAGGAGCCAAAAATGAGGGCATCGAGCCCCTCGATCGGTGCAACCGAATTGCCGAAGAATTTCAATCGATGCTCCTTGCATTGGGAATTTCCAATGATGATTACATTAGAACCACGCAAGACAGGCACAAGGAAGTCGTATCCCAACTGTTGCAGGACCTTTACGATCGGGGTGAGATTTATCAGGCCGAGTATAAGGGTTTTTATTCAACCCGTGCGGAACAATTCCTCCAGGAGAAGGACAAGGTGGACGGAGAATGGCCTGAAATATTTGGCGAGGTGACGGAGATAACCGAAAAGAATTATTTCTTCAAGCTAAGCAAATACCAGGATTGGTTGGTCGAGTATCTCAACAAAACAACGGGTTTCATCGAACCTGCACACAGGCAAAACCAGGTACTTGAATTTTTGAAGGAACCACTCAACGATCTTTGCATATCTCGCCCAAAGGAGAGATTGAGCTGGGGCATCTCTTTGCCGTTTGATTCGGAATATGTGACCTATGTTTGGTTTGATGCCTTGGTTAACTATGTCACAGCAGCTGGTTTTGGTGATGAATCCTTCGAAAACTTTTGGCCTGCTGATCTTCATGTCATCGGTAAGGATATCTTGGCTCCTCCCCATGCAGTCTATTGGCCCATCATGCTCAAGGCATGTAACCTGGCTTTGCCAAAGCAAATCCTGGCTCATGGATGGTGGACTGTCTCAGGATCCAAAATGTCGAAGAGTTCCGGAGAAACGGTGGACCCATTGGGTTTGGCCGAAAAATATGGGGCGGATGTATTTCGTTATTTCGTGATGCGGGAAATGACGGTTGGAAACGATGCGGAATTTTCATTCGATCGATTTGAATCACGGTATCGGGCGGATTTAGGGAACGATCTGGGCAACTTGGTCAGTCGTCTCCTTCATATGACGGCCTCTTATGAGCAAGGAATTACTCCTACAGTCGATCTCGAAGAAGAACCGGAAAAAAAGATAATGCAGCTTTGGGATTCTACCAAAGATGCAGTCATGGATTGTTTTTCCACCTACCAAATTAGCCAAGCTTTGGATAAAACTTTCGCTTTCATCAGGGGGATTAATAAGTACGCAGATGAAAGGACGCCTTGGAAAATGGCAAAATCAGAGGCAGCTGAAGATCGACAAGCCCTGCAAACCTGTTTGGGAACGATGATCGAGTCTCTACGTTTGGCGAATGCTTTGCTTGCGCCCGTCATGCCTTTAATTCATGAGAAAATCAACGAGCGACTCGGGTTGGCACCTTGTCTCTTGTGGAAGGATGATCTCGTTTGGGACCATAGGTTGGCGGGCAAAAAACTCGGGGAAAAGACAATCTTGTTCCCCCGGGAGGTGTAGGATTCTCCCCCTTGGCTGACTAGTTTTCGAGAGCGGAGGTTCTGTCCTCTGCTAAAGTTGCCTCTGCACAGAGGACGCGAGTATCGTCCGCTTCTAGGATGGTTACCTTCAAATGTTGGAGTCCCACAGTTTCTCCTTTTTCTGGAATTCTACCAAGCTCGCGGGTGACGAACCCGCCAAAAGTCGTGAGTTCGTCTTCTTTCCCGTTTTCGTCCAACTTCAGTTCATCGGGCAATTCGTGAACCGGGGTAAGTCCAGGAACCCTCCATTTGGATTCCCCGAGCTTTTCGACGGCATGTTCATCCGCATCGAATTCATCCTGGATTTCCCCCACAACCTCCTCAAGCATATCTTCAAGGGTGATAACCCCATCTATACCACCGAATTCATCCCGCACGAGTGCCATGTGAACCTTCCATTTCATCATCTTTCTTAAAGCCACGGGGAGGGTATCGTCTTTCGAAAGCATGGCTGGTGCCTTGGCAAGGGAGCGAAGGTCAATGGGGGTTCCCTCGCTTAAAAGCCGAAATGCATATTTTACATGTATGATGCCTAGGCAATGATCCAAATTCCCTGTGCAGAGGGGAAGGCGGGTATGACCTGAGGTTCGGGCAATCTCCATATTTTTTTCCAATGAGTCGTGATCATCGAGAACTTGAACTTGGTTTCTCGGAACCATTGCGTCCTGAACATGAAGCTGACTCATTTCCAGGGTATTACCAACGATCTCAAAGACCTCTGGATCCATATTCGAACTTTCCATCCCCAATGTTCTGATGTGTTCTGCAACTTCGTTTCCTTCCGCTTTGCTTTCCTCGGTTTGTTGGGAAATAGATAAAATGGATTTCTCCAATAATCTGACCACAGAACTGAAGGGTAAGCAAAAAAAGCGAACCAGTATCATGAGGGGAAAGCCCACCTTAAGATGAAAGTCGAGGTGTCCGCCGGCTGATATTCTTCTAGGGATCAAGTTTGCCCAAACTCTTTCCCAGAGGAAAGCCAAGGTGAAAGCCAAGGCAAACATGGCATAGCTGGCCAAACCTTCTTGAACGAAGGAAACCGGCTCTAATTCAAAGAGGGCAAAGCCTTCGATAATAAAAAGGAAGCCAAAGAATACTTGTAAACAAGAAAGTAATGCGGCCTCGACATGAAAAGGGCGGTCTTGATTCGGGGCCGTGAGCAAACTAGCAATCAGTTTTGAAAACCTGTTTTTTTCCTGAGGAGAGGGGGTCAAGCCTGCCCGAACTCGGTCGACATGAGTTCGGTATAGACCTACATACAGGCTCCATGGGGTAAGTAAACCCCAGGGGATTAATAGGTATAAGTATTCGGTCACAACTCGTTTTTTCTGTCTTTCATTAAGGATCCAAGGACTTTGAGCACCCGTTCGTTTTGCTCCTCTGTTCCGATCGAAATTCGGAGGAATTCATTAAGGGAAGGAGCCATTGGACGGGTGATGATTCCTTTTGCTTGCAACTCCGCAAAGATTCTCTGTCCATCCCCCACCTTCACGAGCAGGAAATTAGCTTGGCTTGGAATAATTTCTAATCCTATTTTTGCACAACCTACCTCTACTTGTTCAAGCCCGGCACGATTTCTCCTTCTGCAAAGATCAACCCAATCCCCATCTTCCAAAGCTCCTATGGCGGCAGCTTGAGCGACCGAGTTGGCATTGAAGGGCTGTCGTGCCCGCTGTAACAAGCTGATCATTTCAGACGATCCGTAGCCATAGCCGATTCTCAGTCCAGCTAACCCGTGGATTTTCGAGAAAGTTCGCATTGCCAAGACTTTCCGTCCTTCTTGAATAAAGGGAACAATACAGAAGGGATTTTCCAGGTATTCGGCATAAGCTTCATCCAGGCAGAAAATGACATGATCGGGAAGAGAGCGAATGAACTCGTTGATTTCGTCAATGGTGTTGGCAGTTCCCGTTGGGTTGTTGGGGCTAGGAAGAAAAATTAATTTAGTCCTATCCGATACCGCTTCCCTCATTACTTTAAGATCATGGGTGAGATTTGGCATGTCAGTTTCTACAGCAGTCGCACCCATGAGCAAGGCGACGAGCTTGTATACCACAAAGGCATGTCTCCCGACCAAAACTTCATCATCCGGCTTAAGGAAAACATGTCCAAGTAGTTCGATAATCTCGTTTGACCCATTTCCCAAAATAAATTGGTCAGGGTTAAGGTTGTGATGCTGGGCAAGTTTTTCACGAAGAGCCAAACCGCTTCCTTCGGGATAAAGAAAAACGGACTTGAGGGATTCAGCACAAGCTTCCAGAGCAGCAGGTGAGGACCCCCACGGGTTCTCGTTCGAAGCTAGCTTACACACCTCTTCCGGCTTGAAGCCATGCTCTCGAGCGACTTGCTCAATAGGCTTGCCTGGTTGGTACACCGGTTGGTCCAGTATGCGAAGGTTCGCAAGTTGGGATAGATTCATGTAAGTTTTTTAAACCTATCGGCAGAATAGCCCTCAATCAAGGAATAAGCTATTATAACTTGTGAAATCCCTTTTGTAAGCTTTATGATTACTATGTGAAAATTGTGCTTTTTGGAGCTACTGGGTTGTTGGGCTGGGCGGTGGGGAAAGCCGTTCTGCGCAGAAGGTATGGTCTGATTTCCTTTTCTGGAAATGGATCAGATGATCTTAAGGGCATCGGCCCTGTGTCGGCTCTACGACTGACAGATGATAAAAGCCTGACCAGAACCTTGCTCGACGAATGGCCGGATGCGATTATAAATTGCGCCGCCATTTCTTCTCCTGACACAGTGAATAAATCACCTCGTGAATCCCATGCGGTCAATGTGGTAGGAACAACAAGATTGGCCGAAATTGCAGCTCACTTGGGAGCCCGCTTCCTGCATGTTTCTACCGACATGGTTTTTGACGGGTCTAAGTCCCCCTATCGCTCAACCGATATACCCAACCCTTTGAGCGAATATGGAAAACAAAAGTTAGAGGCCGAAAAGCGGGTTCTGGCAACCACGGACGAAAACCTAGTGGTACTCCGAGTAACTTTGCTTAATGGCAACAGCCCAAGCGGGAAACGCAGTCCTCATGAGAGAATCCTCAACGGTCTTGCCGCAGATACACCGCCCATGTTTTTTGACGATGAGATACGTCAGCCTTCTGCTGCGGGAAATGTAGCCGAGGCGATAGTCGAACTAATAGAGCGTCCGAATTTAAACGGATTGTTCCACTGGGCGGGAAGTGAAGAGATGAGCAGATATGAATTGGGCCTTCGAATCCTAGAACGCTTCGGGTTTTCTTCTGAACGAATTAGGCGCGGAATGATTGAGGAAGCCCCCCCTGAAATTGGAAAACGTCCCGCTCATCTTGCATTTGAATTGAATCCTTTGGTGGGGAAGTTAAAGACTCGTCCTGCAGGCCTAGAAGAGCAATTAAGCGATTTGGTCGTACCTGCCCACTTGTATAAGTGGTATAGGGAGAACGCGGATGATCCGACCCGGTATGTGCCCAGATTTTGAAGTTTTTACCTTGAGCTTACATATTTATCCTACACGGACCGAATCTGGTTCAGAAAACATGGCCATGGACTGGTTGCTCTTCCTGGAGCATGGAAAACAGGGCAGCCCAGCCTTTAGGCATTACGATTGGATCGCCCCGGAAGCGAGCTTTGGGTATGGCCAGGATTGGGCATGGGTCCAGAAGCAAATCGGCCAGGATAACGAGAATACAGTGAGGAGGCCGACGGGAGGTGGAATTGTTCAGCATGGCAATGACTGGACATACTGCTTGGTTTTGCCAAGAGATCATCCTTCTTTTGCCATACCCGCACTTGATTTGTACGAAAAGATCCATGAGGCAATATCTAGATGCTTGAAAGCTCAAAACCTTTTGGTCTCCTTGAAACCATGCCCAGAACTTCGCCAAAAGGGAATACCTGGGGATTGCTTTCGCGAGCCAGTAGCTAAAGATATAATGAGCGAAGATGGGACCAAGAAAATAGCTGGAGCAGCAATGAAAAAAACTAGGACAGGGGTTCTTGTTCAGGGTACCCTAGATAAGAGGCTTCTCCTTTCTTTCGAGGAAGAACCATTTTTATCAGCTTTTGTTAAGGAGATTTCTTGCCTGCTCAATGAGCAATCCGTGTATCTTGATTGGCCCAAGGAGTTTGAAACAGGTCGCAGTCCGTTTATTCGTCAATTTGCTTCCTTACCTTGGCTTAAAGATCGATCGATTCTGTGAGCTCCAAGGTAATGACATTTTCGACATGGCGGGTCTGCGGAAACAGATCGAAGGGCTTGGATTGTAGAATGCGGTAACCTCCTTCGATGAGGCTCTGAACATCTCGTGCTTGTGTAGCAGGCTCACAGGAAACATAGATAATCCGTTCCGGACGAAACTCTAATGTTTGCTTAAGAAAGTCTTCATCGCATCCTTTTCTAGGGGGATCGATGATAAGTGAGCAGCTTTGTTTATTGTTTTCGAGTTCCTGAAAAATCGTGGACGCGTCGCCTAAGAGAAATTCGGCATTGCTGATCTTGTTCAAGAGTGCGTTGGCTCGAGCCCACTCAAATCCTTCCCGGCTTATTTCTATTCCTATCACGCGATTAAAATATTCAGCAGCGGACAAACTGAATAAGCCCCCGCCGCAGTATGCGTCGACTAGCAAATCTGAGTTTTTCTCTTTTGCTTGCCCAATGACATGATCGACCATTTTGGGCAGAATGAAAGGATTATTCTGAAAAAATTCACCTGCCCGAAACTGAAAAAGTAATTTACCTACCCGCTCACTGGCAGTTTTTTTTGGATCGGTCACGACGCCCTCCAGAGTATCGCGCAAAAGAATGGTGCCGCCTTTTTTCTTTCCTTGCATTGAGTAAATTTCCTCCCGGGCTGCCGGCAAGGCATCATTGATGGCTTGAGTCGCTATCGGGCATTGCGGAACATCTATAAGCATCTTTCGGGAACCGTGTCGTAGAAAGCCGATCTTCCTTTTGTCTGATGATCTTGCTCTTTCGTAGTGCGGAGTAAGCTTGGATCGATAACCGAATGTTTTTGGAGAGGGCTCGACGGGTTCAACATCAATTTCAATTCCGCCTATTCTGTCGAAACTGTCTTTGACCTGCTGGCGCTTCCATTCAAGTTGAGTTTCATATCGGACGGATTGGTATTGGCAACCACCGCAAACCCCGAACAATTCGCACCTTGCCTCAACACGGTCAGCCGAAGGGGTAAGGATGTCGATGCAATCCGCATCCGAATAGTTTTTATGGTTTCTGAAGATCCGGGCGTTGATTCTTTCCCCCGGTAGAGTGAAGGGAATTTGAATGACCCAGCCGCCATCTCGGGCAATTCCGTAACCAAGGTTGGTTACATTTTCAATCACTAGTTCGAGTTCGTGATGATAGGGGTAAGGGTTGCTAACAAAGCCTTTTGGAGAATCTTGCATAAAGGTTTCTTCGTAACGGGCTCGCCCTTGACAGGCAAAACCCTTTTTTTGGAACAAGTGAATGAGATTATATCAAGTACAACAAATCCAAAGGTAAAGGAATTAGTCCGTCTTCGCCAATCTCCTAGGAGGAGAAGGGATCTGGGCCTCTTCGTGACCGACGGCATTAGCGAGGCGGAAGCCCTTTTGAGGGCAGGAAGGAAAGTTCGTGAAATTTACTTTTGCGAGAGTTTTGAAGGAAGCACAGAAGGATCCGAATTTCTAGAGTCAGCGAAAGAGGGTGGTTGTCTGGTTATAAAATTAGGTGCCGAAGCTTTTGCCAAAGCATCTTATAAAAATAATTCTGACGGCGTACTGGCTCTTGCGGAAAGTTGGGCTCTCGATCTGTCTTCTGCCCCCCGTGCCCCAAGACTGACTCTTGTCCTCGATGAGATCGAAAAGCCAGGTAACCTGGGAGCGATTCTGCGTACAGCCGAGGCCTTTGGGGTTTCGAACATATTTCTTTCGGAACCAATTTTGGACTTTTTCAACCCCAATGTGGTTCGTTCTTCCCGAGGGTTGATGGCGAGCTTACAGGTGAATGCTGGAAGCAAGGTTGAAGTTCATTCTTGGCTAGAAGAAGAAGGACTTCGTCTTGTTGGTACGAGTGCCAAGACTTCAAAACCCTATTGGGATTTGCAGTTAAGCGAAGGCATTGCCTTCGTGATGGGTAGTGAAAAAGAAGGCTTAGGGGAGTTTTGGAAGGGGCGAATAAGGGAATGGGCCTGCATTCCGATGGTAGGGCATGCTAGTTCATTGAATCTCAACGCAAGCACCGCCTGCCTGCTTGCGGAATTTAACCGTTCGGTTAGGTGAGGATCAAAGCTTACGAAGCCAAGGCAGTGATTTTTCGAGGCATTGCTCCATGTTAGAAATAGGTTCGTATCCAAGATCTTTCTTGGCTGCTTGAGAAGAGAACCAATGATCGTGTGCAAGTTGGCAGGCAACGAATCGGGTCATTGGTGGGTCGCTTTTGAGTCGGAAAAGTCGCCAAAACCTTTCAAGAACTAATCCAGCAAAATGAGCTTGGCCAAACCCGATATGTTTTTCCAATTGGGGTAGGCCTAATTCGGCAAACAATAAATTTAACCATGGCCAAAGCGGGACTGGTTCGTTTTGCCCGATGAAGTAAGCCTTGCCCCCGGTATCTGTATTGTCGAGCAGGGTTTTCATTGCACAAAGATGAGCCTGGCAAACATTGTCGATGTGGGTCAGGTCGACTAGGTTTTTTCCGTCCCCGACGATTTTTAATTTATTTGCCTTGTGTCGGCTAATAACCCGCGGAAGGAGATGGGGGTCTCCCTCCCCCCAAACGAGGTGAGGGCGAAGGGAAAGAGTTTGAAACTTCCCTGGACGATGGGCATCCAAAACAGCCTTTTCGGCCATAGCCTTGGTCAGGGCATAGAAAGATACTCTGTTTTTTGTGTAGGGAAGCGATTCCGTTCCAGCACGAATGGGCTTTCCGGAAAAAGCCACACTCGGGGTGCTTGTGTAGACAAGGCGTGAAACTCCGTTTGCTTGGCAACTCTTGAGTACATTGAGGGTCGCTTGATAATTTGCCGAATGGTAACTGGAATAAGTTCCTGCAACCCCCGCTTTTGCAGCAACATGAAAAACTAAATCTACTTCGGAAAGAACTGCGGCAGGAATTGGCCCGCCGGAAAGATCCCAAGAATGGTAGCTTAGTCCCTCGAGATTCTTTTCAATGGACGGGGGTACTGACCGAGTAATGACCCGAACATGGTGACCTTGTTTCAATAGTTTCCTGACAAGGGAGCCCCCGATGAAACCAGTCCCTCCAGTTACTATGACCTGCATGATGGGGAGGAAAATACTTTCATCGACATAATTTATTCGTCCATTTTTTGGCAAGAGCCAGTCGGTGAATTTTTGCGTTGTGACGTGCGTCCACTGGTAGTGATTTTTCAAAAAGAACGCGTTCAATTTTATGCTGAGGCCAACTGAGATGGAGCTTCTCAAGGATCTTTTGTCGTATCACCTCTCTTGACTTGTTATCCTGGAACCCCCTGCTTGGCTCAACCACAATACAAGCCTCCTTAGGGCTTTTATGGCCAATTCCGATGAGGGCTGATCTCTGGACGCCTTCGATCGTGTTGACGATAGGTTCGCATTTTTCAGTCTCCAAAGGTCCCGAAGCTGTTTTGATCCGTTCGGCTTTTCTGCCGAGGAAACGCAAATTGCCACTCGAGTCAAAATACCCCAAATCACCCATTCTGTGATAGGTTTTGGATTCCTTTTTGAATTTGGAGTCGAGCGTGGCTCCGGGCATTCGGTAATATTCCTCGGTTACCGTCGGACCGGAAACACAAATTTCCCCAATCTGCCCATTTTGAAGCTCTTTTATGTCAGGAGCAAAAGGGGAAGAAGAGACTGGAAACAATTTGATTGAAATGTCTGCTAAAGGCCTACCTAGACAGGAGCCTTTCCCTTCCTCTGTTTCCTTCCTTGTATTCATGACATCAAGGTGATCGCAAAAGGAAATCGGGAGGGCTTCGGTCGAGCCATAAGGGACGATCACTTTACCATTTTCCATGACGGAGGCCAAATTCTCAACTAGCTGAGGAGGGGAGGGGGCTCCGGCTAGAAAAAAACGTTTCATCAAGGGAAGTTTTGTGTTGTTTTCCATACACCACTGGGCGATCTTTCGACCAATGACCGGGGACGCGAAGGCGGTGGTTATGTTGTTATTGCGCAAGGTTTCAACGAGGCTTTTGGCACAAGCTTTCGCTGGTCTGCTGGGGTTCATGTCTGGGATTACCGTTGTAATCCCAAGGGCCGGGTTAAAGAGTGCAAAAATAGGCAGAGTGGCCATATCGACTTCACCTTCCTGCATCCCGAAATTTTTCTTCAGCATACGGATTTGCCCGTTGAATGTTTTGTGCATGTAGCAAACCCCCTTGGGTGGACCAGTTGAGCCAGAGGTGAAGACAATGGCGGCTAGATCATCGGGCGAGCAGTCTGCGGGAATAAGCTCTTTTACCGTTTTGCCCTCAAGTGCAAAAGAGGAAAACATTTTTGGACGGACGAGAATGCGATTAGATACGCTTTGGAAGGGTTTGCGAAAAGCTTGGCTGACCAAATGAGCAATGGGGATACCAATCATATGGGTTGGTCGAGTCGAACGAATGCATCGAAGAACCGATTTAAGCCCCATGCCCGGATCAATGATAATGGGTACTGCTCCGAGGAAAAAAAGCGAAAAAGCAAGGACGATCAATTCATAACCGGATCGAACAAAAAGTAGAGTTTTGTCATGTTTTTTAACCCCCCTTGACTTGAGGTAGGCAGCGGTTGCCTTAACATCTTGATAAAGTTCGAGAAAAGACTTTTCGGGAAAACTCTGTCCATTGGCTGAAAGAATAGCCTTTTTGTCAGGCAATCGAAGCGAAGCTTTTTCAAGGTGAGACGCTATATTTTCAGCCGTCATGATAGTCCGGCCACATGGCCAACTAATTGAGTTCGGCTAACCAGCGCTCTGCCTCAATTGCGGATTGGCAACCCATGCCAGCGGCCGTGATTGCTTGCCTGTAAACATGGTCTGCACAGTCCCCTGCAACAAAAACTCCGGGAATAGCTGTTTTGACCATGCTCCCCGGTTCGGAGAGAAAATAGCCGTTTTCATCCAGTGGAATAACACCTTTGAAGGCGCTTGTGTTGGGTAAGTGGCCAATTGCGATGAAAACTCCCTTGCATGGAACTTCGCTTTGCTCACCAGTCTTGAGGTTTTCAACAAGAATACCTTTGGCTTTTCCGTCTTGGTCGGGCAACACTTCTTTCACGGCCGAATCCCAAACTGGGACAATCTTTTGGTTTGCGAGCGTCCTCTCGGCCATAATTTTCGAAGCCCGAAGCTCGTCTCTTCTGTGAATCAGGGTAACCTTTGAGCAAAAACGCGTGAGGAACAATGCCTCCTCACAAGCAGAGTCCCCACCGCCGATGACGACAACGTCCATGTCCCTGTAAAAAGCCCCGTCGCAAGTTGCACAAGTGGTCACTCCCTTTCCTCCATACATTTCGGACTCTCCAGGAATATTGAGAAGTCTAGGTGCTGCCCCAGTGGCAATAATTACTGTTTTAGACTCAAATTTCTTATCACCTGCATAGAGGGTTTTAACCGATTCGTTAAAATCGACTTTTTCTACATATGCATTCTCTACCCTTGCCCCGAATTTGATCGCTTGTTTACGCAATTGATCCATCAGGTCGTATCCATCGATTCCCTCGGGGAAGCCCGGAAAGTTTTCTACCTCGGATGTTGTGGTTAGTTGGCCGCCGGGTTGTTTACCCTCAAGAATCAACGGGTTGAGGCTAGCCCGAGCCGCGTAAATTCCTGCTGTAAAACCTGCACATCCGGTTCCTAATATAATAATGTCTTCCATGATCTTGTTTTGATTAAATTTGTTTTAAGGGAAAAGAAAAGATTTTTTAGGATGGCGATGATGGCAATTTTTTTCGTATTGGTCGAGTACATGTCATGGTTTGACAGTCATTGCCATTTAAATGGTTTTTTAGAAAAAGGGATTTTGGAGGAAGTTCTGGATCGGGCTTCTCAAAATGAGGTGTCGAAAATGACGGCGGTCGGAACGATCCCAGAAGATTGGAAAGTCTACCGTACTTTGGCTCGGGAATATCCAGGCCGACTCTATTATTCGGCCGGACTCCATCCAAGTTATGTCGATTCAGGTTGGGCTGAACAAGTGGCTGGATTATCGAAAGTTTGGGAATCGTTGCCAAAGCCAGTTGCAGTTGGTGAAATTGGACTCGATTACTTCCGTTTGCCAAAGGAGCCTGATGATGCTCTTGCCACAAAAAAGCACCAAAGATCGGCTTTTTCCTCTCAACTTTCTTTTGCTAAGGACAGAAACCTGCCAGTCATCGTTCATTCGAGAAATGCTTTCGAGGACTGTTTGGCCTTAATCGACAAGTCTGGAATAAATTGGCAAAAGGTACTCTTTCATTGTTTTTCGGAGGGTGTGGCACAGGTGGAGCAACTAATGGAGCGCGGAGCCCGTGCATCCTTCACGGGTATTCTTACTTTCGGCAAAAACGACAACCTGAGGGAAGCCGCGCTTCGTCAAGGCCTGGAAAACCTGATGCTGGAGACCGATAGTCCATATTTGGCACCCGAACCAAGGCGGGGAAAAGTAAACGAACCGGCATTCCTTTGTTATCTTGGTCAATTTGCGGCTAAGCTATTCGAGGTTCCAGAGGACGTTCTTGCAAAGAGAACCTTTCAAAGTACATGTGACTTTTACGGAATCTGAAGTGCTCCACTTTAAACCGTGGGACAACTTAAAGCTCCCATGGCAGTCGTGCTGAATGAGCCCCTCTTATTTGGCCAAAAGTTTGAGAGCCTTTCTTCTGCTCATCCTTGGTTACGTTCGGCGTAGATCGTAACCTTTGCCTGTTCTCCGGAGATGAGGTACTTGGATCGTTTGATGGCCTTGGCTGTAGAAAGGGTGGGGTTTGTCGCAGTGTGTGGAAAGACATTTTTTCGGTTTATCCTAGAGAGAACACCTGAATCCCTTAGTATCCTGAGGGCATCCTTTCGTACTTCGCAGAGGAGGACATGACAGTTTTTTTCCTTCAAGTAGTCCAAAAGCTCTTCCAAAGCCAAGACTGATGTTGCATCCAAGTGATGGGCATGAAGAAGCTTGAGAACCAATACCCTTAGGTTCTGATCTTCGCCGACTCTTCTGATTTGCTCATAAAAGAGATCGGCGGCCGCGAAGAAAAGTTCCCCTTCGACATGGACGATGGAAACTTCGGGCTCGGCCCGTTTTGTTTTCTCTGAAAACTCTGTTAGTTCACCGTCTTCATTATAGCCGTGTTCAACCATTTCGGGTTCAGCCACCTTTCTTAGAAAGAGAAGAATGGAAGTTAAGACGCCCACGAAGATTGCCATTTGAAGAGAAATAAAGAGTCCCACGCCAAGAGTAACAATGAAGACAATCGCGTCAGATCTAGTTGCCTGCGAAACCGTTTTGATTTGCCTTGCTTTCACAAGCGATGCCCCGATGAAAATGACAAGCGTGGCAAGAGAGGGTAAAGGAACCAAGGCGACCAAATCACCAAGTAAAAAATATCCACCTAGGATCAGTGCTCCTGCAAGAAAGTTGGAGAAACCTGTTTTTGCTCCGGATTGAACATTGAGGGATGACCTCGTCAGCGATCCGGAAGCAGGCATGCCAGACAAAAGTGCACAGCTCGTGTTTGCAATCCCAATGGAAAAGGTTTCCTGGTTACTGTCGATGCGTTCGCCCGCTCGTGCGGCTAGTGATTTTCCGATCGAAAGACCTTCAAGCAAACATAAGAGTGAAACGGCTGAAGCCGACCAAAGAATCGTTTCCCAATACATGTTGAGGGTTTCAATCACGGGGAAGGTAAAAAAAGTTCGATTGGATTCGAAAGAATCAAGATAGAATACTTTCCATCCGAATTCCTCGAATAGTATTCCGAGTAGGGATGAAAGTGCAAGGGTAAGGGCGACATTGGGTAGGGCTTTTAAAGCACGCTGGAGAAACAGGTAGGTCCCCGCCGTAAAAAGACTTAGCCATAGAGCAGGTTCGGAAGCCTGTCCAAACTGGGAAAATGTATTGGAAAGGATCCCCCAAAAAGTGGAAGATGTTTCTCCCCCCTGTCCCCCAAGGCCAAGCAGGTGCTTGGACTGATTGGCAATAATCAGACAGGCTGCTGCTGTCACATAGGCAGTGATGACAGTCCGAGAAACGAACTGAACCATATAGGAAATACGAAGAAAGGAGGCGAGGAGAAGAAATAAGCCTGAAAAACACAAGATCCATGGTAAAACCATTAAAGCGGATTCCGATCCCATGCCATTTTTATTGATCATTCCTAATCCTGCGAAAACACCAAATAGCAAAACGGCGGTTGCATTTGTTGGACCGAGCGTAATGAAGCGACCCTTGCCAAGAAATCCCCCAAATATTGCAGCAAAGGCAGAACCAAGAAGACCGTATTGAATCGGAAGACCTGCCACCAGAGCATAAGCCATCCCTTGTGGAATGGCCAATAATGCAACATTTATAGAGGCACGCCAATCACCCGACCAACTGGAGCGATTATAACTCTTTAGAGTGTGAATAAAAGGGAGGTTAGGCCAAAAGAAAGCAGGTAGGCTCAATGTTGTTTTCGATTTTTTATTCATTGAAGTAGAGTGGGTAAACTAAAGCAGACTGAAAAATCTCCAAGTAGATTCGATGAAATCACTAGGCTTTTTATGCAGTGCGAAGAACCCGCTTATTTCATGATCTCAATTTCTTCAAAACGAAAGGCGTTTTTCGCTGTAGTCCATTCTTCAAAATTACTAAGGTAAATTTTATTTTGCCTGCTAATTTCTGAATTTAGTCTTTCGAGGAGAGCATATTGGGGGCTAGACTTGAGGTCATTGTCCTCCTTTGACCGTAAATCGATCATTCTTTCATCCAATGTTTCTTTGCGCTTAAGCCCCTCTCTTGTTTCGGATTTTATCTGAGCAATGGCTGCCGAGATTTCGTTCACTGTTTTGACTGTAGTCGTTTCAAGGTTTCGAGTTACTTCTTTTCGAACAAATGGATCGGTGTTCCGATTGGCCAAAATTTCCCTTAACCGATTAGCCATTCGGGTTAACTCTGGAATAGCCTTGTAATTGGCGATTCGTTCGACCTCCAGAAGTGCAAGAGGGCTCGGATTCTTTTTGTGAATCGAATCAATCTGGATTAACGCTTCGTTTAGCAAGCCGAGCTCATTGGAGGTTTCCATGAGTTCTGATTGGAGGGCAATTTCCTCAATATTGGCTCCCATTGAACTGGAAGAGCTTAGCTGGACTTGTTCAATGAGATCATGCTTGCGTTCCTCCAGGGCCCGAATCTTTTCTTTGTACTTTTGAAACCTTGATATGAGCGGCTGCTCAATGTTTTCGCCTGAGACGGCGTTTCTGTAAGCCTGCATCACGGTATTTGTGAGGAGCCGGGAGCTTTTGATTGAGTGCCCGCGACACACCAAATAGATTCCGTCCCGCCTGCTCGATGCACTGCGGGTGGAGAAAAGAGCCCGTAGGATTTGGCTCTCATTTTGCTTGAACGCATTGCTTTGGAAGGGGCTCAAAATGATTTCTTTTGCAGTTGGATTCTGCTCAAGCAGCGCGACCAGTTTGTCTAAAAACAAGGGGCTTTCCAATGCATCGGAATGAAGTGATGTCAGGCTTGGCGTACCGTTTTCAACCAGAAGCAAAACTCGATGCTCGGCCCAATTATCGGAGTCAGCAAGCTGTTCGAGCTTGCTTGCTTTTGGCACAAGCACTGGATCGCTCGGGTCTTCCGGAGTTGGTACGGAAAAATCCTCTTCGTAACTTAGGGTTAGAGGAGCTTCGCTTTCGTCTCTTATTTCTTGGTAATATGCCCCGTAAAAAAAAAGGGAAAGAGTGAGCACGATAAGCAGGACACTATGCCATGGTTGCATGGTAAGATGAAAAATAATTAAGGACCCAATGGCAACACCTTACGCCCTTAAGCCTTGCAAGACTGGATACATACCATCCTAGGTGGTAGAAAAATCTAGTTTTATGGAATTCCGAAAGGTTGACAAGGAGATGAGAAAGACTTTCTAATAGGATCAGTGTCAGACGATTTGGTGCCATTTGATTTTTCCCGCAAGCTTACCGCGTTGCAACGTTCTCTTTACGCTTACATTCTGACCTTGCTTCCAAATCGAACCGACGCTGAAGACGTTTTACAGGAAACGAATTTGATTTTATGCCGGAAAGCAACCGAGTATGATCCAAAGGGACATTTTCAAGGGTGGGCTTTTCAAATTGCACGATATCAAGTAATGGCGCACATAACCAAATCAAAGAGGAGTCGGCTTCAGTTTAGTACAGAGATTATCGAGGCATTGGCTGCCGAAGAGTTTGATAACAAGCGAATGCTCTTGAGCCAGAAAGCCCTTCAATTGTGCTACGATTTGTTACCGGATCATATGGAACGAATTGCCCGCCTCCGCTTTAGGGAAGATAGCCAGCTCAAGGATATTGCCAAAAAGGTAGGTAGGCCGCTGGGTTCGATATCGGCAACCCTACATCGGATCAGGATCAATCTGATTGATTGTGTTCGCAGGAAAATTCCCATGGTGGAAGCTGAAAACGACCTTTGATCTTTCTACCTCATAAAAAATTAACTTTTTTGTACGAAAATTCCGCTTTGTGCTAATAGTATGTACAAACTCATATCCCAATGAATGCAAACGAAGTTTCTTTAAAAGAAGTTGAATTACTTACCGTCCGAGTTCTAGACGATCAATTTGAATCCAAAGACATGGAAAGGCTTTCCGTGCTACTTGAATCATCTGCGTCTGCCCGGTCAAGGTACACCGAGCTGGTGATACAGGATTCCTTGCTGCATTGGGAGACTAGCGAGGTTCTTGAGTTTGAGCCGAGCGAGACGAAGACTGTTTTGTTTCCGAAACTTCCTTTGGTCGCCTCTTTCGCAGCCGCTTTACTTGCCATATTTGGTGTTTGGCATTGGAATAAAGCCATCCCATCTGCTTCTGAGGAACTTGCTACTGGAATCTCTGCTCCCGAATCTGATAAGTTCGCTTCGACCCCAGTTCTCCCGACAGCCCCTCAAAGCACCCCAAGTCAATTGGCTTCTTACAAAAGCCCTTCATTCGAAGCTGGCTTAGAGGTAGGTGGAGATGGACCTTTCATCCGTTCCATCGAGGCAAGGAGAGAGGCACGAAATGGAATGGCGATCCTCGCTGAAAAGAAGAGATTTAGCGAGGGTGGTTTAGTGGAATTTCGTGAAGATATTGTGGTTTGGAACAGGCAAGAACATTTGAGCGTGCCTGCCGAGCTAGGCATCTTACCCCTGAAGGGTGACCGAATGATCAAGATGTCCAAATTGGACATTGATGTAGGCACTCAATCTGCTGAGGTTTCCGATACTTTGCGTGTTCTTGACCTGCGGGAAATTATACGCAACCAAGAGGCGTCGAATGTTCGTTTAAATACAAGTGTTTTCTTTAATCAGAGCCTCGGTATTGTAAGGAAGTCGACGGAGTTCTCTCTAACGGTTCATGCGATAAAATCTGAGGATGGCGAACCCAACCGCTCGATAGGTCATTTGGAAACCAGCCTTAATAGCGATCTTGATCCCATAACTTGGGAAGAATTAAACAGTGAATTTGAGATTCCTAAAGGGACTGACTTCCTGGTAGTCGCCCTCAATGCACGCAGGGAGGGCTCGAATGCGTTGATCCCAGAATTAGGGGGTCTTTATGCCGATCAACTCCATTTAGGGCTCGTGGTCAACGAGCAAGATGCAATTCGCTTGTAGGGTACCTCTTATTTTATCTTTTCTTTGCGTTGACATGGTGTGACGCGTGACAGAATTATGTACCGATGATCCTTAGGCTTGCCGCATTTTTCACCTCGCTGTCGTTTTTCATTAGTCTATCGGCTGATGATTGGCCTGCTTTTGGTGGCCCCGAAAGAAATCAGGTGTCAAATGAAAAGGGTCTTCGGACGAATTGGGGTGATGAAGAACCCGAAAGATTATGGGTGTTGGACGTAGGCTTGGGATATTCAGGAGTAGTTGAGGTCAAAGGAAAGGCATACACCCAAGGATATTCTAATGGGAAGAATACTCTTTTTTGCGTCGCTCCAGACACTGGAAAAGTTTTTTGGACCCATCAGTATCCTTGTCAGAAAGCCCCAAAGTTTTTTCAGGGAGGCAGTCGCAGTACTCCTGCAATAAGCAACGGTATCCTGTATTTAAATAGTCATGAGGGAAATTTTTATGCACTGGATGCGGAAACCGGAAAAATTCTTTGGACCAAGAACCTCTTGAAAGACTTTGGAGGAAGGCGACCGGATTGGGGTTTTTCGGGGTCTCCTTTGTGCATAGCCGACAAGGTAATTTTCGAAACCGGTGCAGAAAAGGGCTCGTTAGTAGCTCTGGATGCTAAGACTGGAGAACTAAGATGGCGGGCAGGCAATCATGAAGCAGCATATTCTTCACCCATGATGCGTAGTTATAAAAAAGGTGAAATATTAGTGTTTAATGGCTTCGGTCTTGTTTCGCACAATTTGTCTGACGGCAAGGAATTGAAGAGATATCAGCACAAGACTCGATTTGGAATTAATGCGACTCAACCAATTGACATGGGTAACTCCGTTCTTATTTCGAGTGCTTATGGTAAAGGATCAGCTTTGGTTGATCTAGAAAGAACCCGACCCCGAGCTCTTTGGGAATCCTCTTCTTTTTCCTGCCAGATGGCTAGCCTAGTCAGATTTAAAGATTATGCCTTCGGAATTGAGGGGCAGACAGGAGGCCGCGAGGACCAGGCAAGGTTGTTTTGTCTAGACATAAAACAAGGCAAGAAAAGATGGGAAAAAAAAGGTTTTGGGCTGGGCTCCGTTGTTCTAATCGAAAATAGGCTAATAATTTTAAGTGACAGGGGAGAACTCGTTTTAGCAGATGCCAATCAGTTTGGTTTTAAAGAGCTGGCTAAGTTTCAAGTTCTCTCAGGGAAGGACAATTGGACCCCGCCGACCTATGCAAATGGAAGGATGTATTGCAGAAGTAGTCGGGGGAAATGGGTTTGCCTAAAAATGGGTAAATAACGATCAATCACACAGAGTGAAGGTGACGATTGATCGTCCCCAGCAATCCGAGAAACTCAGCTTTTTCTTCAGTGTTGAGAATGGATAAGGTCTCTTCTTCTAGACATACTGCAATTTTTCTTGCCTCTTCAAACAAGGTCTTTCCTTTCAATGTGCAAAAAACGAGCTTCTTCCTTCGGTCCAATGTATCTGCTTTTCTTTTTATAAGTCCCAATCTCTCCATCCTTGACATCAGTCCAGCGACATTGTTCGGGTCAGTGAACATGAGGTTTTTAAGGGTCAGTTGGTAGACGGTTCCACTCGGAAGCTCATGTAACCATCGTAGGGCAATGTATTGATCGGGAGTCAGTCCGATTTGCCCGACTCTTTTTTGAAAGATGGCGTTCAGCCTCATCCAGCATTTCCGAAGCAGAGGAGGTAGTTGACTCTCTGGAATTTCATTGGACCTCATAGAAAAACTGATGAGTGGATAAGATCGACATTTGACAAATAGTACATACAAGTACTAATTGAAGTCCAGTTATAATTTAACCCCACACTTTTATCTGACATGATTGATAAATTTCTTTGTTTGCTTATCTTCTTTTTTCTTTGTGCAACTGGCTGCTTTCACCAGAAGGAAACACCCGATACAAGTCAATCAAGCGAGGTTTCTGCTCCTGTCGAGAATGGAGATAAGGTCGTCCATGCCGATTGGCTTTACTGGAGGGGTTCCGAGGGATCCGGAGTTTCTCATCAAACTGGCTTGCCTGACGATTTGAACAAATCTCTTCTGTGGTCCCATGAAATTCAAGGGGGCGGTGTTCCCGTTATTGCGGGAGGCAGGGCGTATCAATTTGGCTATTATGGCGTGGAAGATGATCTGCAAGAAGCCTTGGTTTGCTTTGACGCTACTTCCGGAAAGGTTCTTTGGGACCGTAGGCACAGTGATTTTGTAAGCGACATCGTGTACAACCGATATGGGGTTGGTGCGGCTTGTGTGGACCCCGCAACCGGCAATGTTTATTTTCAGACAAGCCCGGGTCTCCTTATAGGGTACGATTCAGAAGGGAACCAGCTTTGGGAAAGATCTTTGATGGAAGAATTTGCTAGGCTCACATTTCCAAACGGTCGTACGGGAGGACCTTGCGTGGACGGCAACTTGATTATTATCCACGCGATCACGGCCAACTGGGGCAAGCAGGGCCCTGCCCGAGATAGGTTTTACGCCTTTGATAAAAGCAATGGCGATTTAGTCTGGTCCTCAACGCCTGGGATTACTCCGAAGGACAGTTCCTTTGCCCCTTTGGTTTTTGAGAATATGCCTGATGGACGGAGGGTCTTTTACAGCGGAACTGGCTGTGGTCATGTAGTTTGCATCGATGCTCGCACAGGACAGGCACTTTGGCGTTTCCAAATGTCTTACGGTGGGGTCAACTCCGGTGTCGTTATCCACAAGGACACCGTAATTGCTATCCATGGAAAAGAAAATATCGACTCGTCCGTCATCGGGCGAATGGTCGCCATTCGTAAACCCGAATCCCTTCCTGGGGTAGGGGAAGAGATCCTACTTCTTGGAAAGGAAGCTGAAGTATGGAGAAACAATTCCATGGAAGCTTTTACCAGCACTCCAGTCTACCGGAATGGCCGATTGTATACGACGATCAAAAGAGGCGAACTAGTCTGTGTCGATGCGGAAACAGGAGAGGATATATGGGTCCTTAAACTTGCTCCTGACCAAGTTCACGCATCCCCTCTCTGGGCGGACGGTAAATTGTATGTTCCCATGTTTGACGGCAGGATATCGGTTGTCGCTGATGAAGGTGATTCGGGTAGAATTATTAGCAAGACTAAGCTTGACGGGGCATGCTTAGCCGCACCTTCGGCTGCTCACGGACGAGTTTTCGTCCAAACTAAAAAAAGACTTTATTGCTTTGGTTCTCCTATGCCTGCTCCTGCCTTCGTGGCACAACCCCTAGAGGGCTCACAAGGAACTGGGTCAGCCGTTTCCCTTCAAGTGGTGCCTGCTGAATTTGCCCTGAAGTCAGGTACTAGTCAGAAGTTCAAAGTTTATGCCCTTGACCGTACGGGTCGCCGAATTGAGGAAGTCAAAGATGGAACAGCTTGGGAAAAATGGATTCCGCCCACGGCAAAAGTTCAATCCATGGTCGATGCTGAAATCGATGAAAACGGTTTGCTCGTAGCCGATATGGGAGCCAAGCTTTCGGCTGGCGCGCTTCGTGTGTCGAAAGGAGGCGTACACGGTTTTACCCGAGGGCGCATCCTGCAGGATTTGCCTTACGAGGTTACCTTCGAACAGGGCTTCGATCTCAAGAACACGAGTTCCGACGATATTGCCTTTTCCTACCCGCCATTGGCATGGCTCGGGGCAAGAATGCGTTGGCAGATTCAAAAGTCAGGAGACAACTACTTGGCTGGAAACACCTTGGACCGTGTTCTCTTCCAGCGGGCGATCAACTTCGTTGGGCACAAGGACATGAGCGAATACACGATGGAAGCGGACGTCATGACCGACGGAGACCGAAGGACCAAGTCCAATATCGGACTAATCAATCAAAGGTATGTCTTCGCTCTTATTGGAAACGGTCAGAAGTTGGAGGTTTTTTCTAATTACGATAGGTTTAGGCATTCGGTTCCTTTTTCGGTTAAGACTAATGTCTGGTATAGGCTGAAGACCCGTGTCGATCTTTTGGCCGATGGTACCGGAATGATCCGGGCCAAGACTTGGGAGAAAGGTTCGCCGGAACCATCCAACTGGACCATCGAGGTGCCTCATGCAATGCCGCACCGCAACGGCGCTCCTGGTATTTATGCAATGTCTCCTCAGAGTAAGAAGAAGGTCTTCTTCGACAATGTTTCGATCAATTACAATAAATAACTTCCCCTTATTCCTATGAAAAACTCAAGAAAACCAATTCCAAAAGTCTGCTTTTTCTCCCTACTTTTCACTTTGTTCGCCCCTTTCTCAAAGGGTGCCGATTGGCCCGTGTGGGGAGGTGACGGTAGCCGTAACATGGTATCCTCGGAAACCGGTTTGGTCACTGACTTCAATCCTGGCGAAATGAGCGATGACGAGGTGGTCGACATGAAGACTACGAAGAACGTCAAGTGGGTAGCCAAACTAGGTTCGCAGGCTTACGGAAACGTTACAGTCGGGCAGGGGAAAGTTTTTGTCGGGACAAACAACGAATCCCCAAGGGACCCCGGCAAAAAGGGTGACCGGGGCGTGGTCATGTGCCTGGACGAGAAAACCGGTGATCTTCTATGGCAACTTGTTATTCCAAAACTTGGAGCTGGAAAGGTGAGCGACTGGGAATACATAGGAGTGTGCTCTTCTGCGGCAATTGATGGAGATAAAGTATATGTCGTCACCAATCGCTGTGAAGTCGTTTGCCTAGACATTAATGGTTTGGCGGATGGCAATGCTGGACCATTTAAAGACGAGGCCAAGTATGTTCGACCGAAGGGTAAGCAGGACGAACTGAACGAGAAAACAGATGCGGATATAATTTGGATGTATGACATGAGGGATCAACTCGGTGTTTTTCCTCACAACGTAACGAGCTCGTCCGCAGTAATCGTAGGAGATGTTGTCTATGTAGCCACCTCAAATGGAGTAGACTGGTCTCATACCAATATCCCAAGCCCCCTTTCTCCAAGCTGGATTGCACTTAATAAGAATACAGGTGAGCTCATGGGAGAAGATGGTTCCAGTGCTAGTGCAAATTCGCTCCATGCAGCTTGGTCGTCCCTGACTTATGGGAAAGTTGGGGGCAAAGAAATGCTCATTTGGGGGGGTACGGATGGCTTTTGTTATGGCTACTCAACTAAGCCGGAAAAGGATGCCGACGGTTATGACTTGTTTAACCCTCTCTGGAAGGTCGATTGCAATGAACCTCATTACCGAAAAGACAAGAGCGGTAAGAAAATTCCTTACGCAACCCCTCCTGGTCCTAGTGAGCTTATTGGAACACCGGTACTCTATGACGAAAAGATTTACTGTGCGATCGGACAAGATCCTGAGCATGGAGACGGGGTGGGTCGCCTGTCCTGTATTGATGCCAAGACCGGAAATGTTCTCTGGAAAAACACCGATATCGGGAGGACTATTTCTACCGTTTCGGTTGCTGATGATTTGGTTTATCTAGCCGAATATGCGGGCATCGTTCATTGTTTGGATGCCCAAACAGGAAAGGTGTACTGGACACACGATTCTTTTAGTCGAATTTGGGGATCTTCCTTGGTTGCTGATGGAAAACTTCTTTTAGGGAACGAAGATGGCGACCTTTTGATTTTGGACCATGGAAAGAAAAAGCCGAAGGTTCTAACGGTCGGAATGGGTGCTCCGGTGTATAGCTCACCTGTTTTTGTTAATGGAACCCTGTATGTCGCGACCCAGACCCACCTTTATGCCATAGGCAAATAGCTAGATGAGTGGCTCGAAATCTTCTTCAGGTAGAAGCTTAGTTTGGCTTCTTTTCGTCGTGATGTTTCTTATTCATCAGGATTTTTGGTGGTGGGATGATTCATCTTTGGTTTTGGGCTTTTTACCAGTTGGCTTGGCCTTTCACGGCCTTTTCTCTATTGGATGCTCACTGCTTGGTTGGCTTGCCATTACCAAAGCATGGCCTACCGAACTAGAGGCATTTGCTGATGAAAAGGAAGAGAACTTGGCAACCGAGAATTAACCTGAGCTGCATATTATGACCACCTTGATTGTTATTATTGGGTATCTTTGTCTTCTTCTTGGTTTGGGCTTTTTTAGCCAACGCCTGTTTAGGGGAACGAGCAAAGACTATTTCGTAGCCAGCCACAGTATAGGACCGTTTCTTCTTTTGATGAGTGTCTTTGGCACTACGATGACGGCCTTTGCCCTTGTTGGTTCGACAGGAAAATCATTCGAGCGTGGAATCGGAACTTATGGCTTGATGGCTTCAATTAGCGGGCTTGTCCACGCTGCCATCTTTTTTCTCATAGGAATTCGTCTTTGGGCTTTTGGAAAGAAGTATGGCTACATTACTCAAATCCAGTTTTTCCGGGCCCGTTTTGAATCAGAAGGATTAGGTTATTTACTTTTTCCAATCCTTGTTTTGCTTGTAGTTCCTTATTTGCTTATTGGCATCATCGGAGCAGGTAAGGTGATCGAGCCGGTTACCGCAGGAGCCTTTCCTGAATTCTTCACGAATCCCTCCGCACCGGCTTGGTTAGGCGGAGTTCCCCCTTGGCTGACGGGCTTGGTGGTATCCATAGTCGTTCTCAGTTATGTTTTCATGGGAGGCTCGAGGGGGGCAGCCTATGCCAATACTTTTCAGACGATTGTATTTATGATCATGGGTCTTGTTGCTTTTGTTTTTATCATCAAGGGCCTTGGCGGTATTGAGCAAGCAGGGAAAGTACCTGCCCGAATCACTGAAAAGGGGATGATCGTTCAGGACTTCAGTTATGACAAAAAAGCTTCGCAATTGAAAGCGAATGACCCTCCCAAGGTTGTTGGTAAAGTCCTGGATTCAGAAACTGTAAAACTCAAGGATCGCCAACCACACTTTTCCAGAACGCCAGTGGCTGCCGAATTTAAGAAAAAGAATCCGAAGACTGGGGAATTGATTTCCTTCGAACGTGAACTTGGAATACCCTTTTGGACTTTCGTAACCTACTTATTTATTCCACTAAGCGTAGGAATGTTTCCTCACCTTTTTCAGCACTGGCTTACTGCAAAAAGTGCCAAAGCCTTTCGGCTTACTGTCATTGCACACCCCCTTTGCATAATGATCGTCTGGGTTCCTTGCGTGTTAGTGGGTGCATGGGCAACGGGAGTTTTGCCTCCGGGTATTCCGCCCCCGGCAGTCCTTTCGGCAATGCTTGGTTTATTGGTAGGCGACCCAGTTTTAACAGGCTTACTAACGGCAGGCGTTTTGGCAGCCATCATGTCATCCCTCGATTCACAATTTCTCTGTCTTGGGACAATTTTTACCAACGACATTGTCTTGCACCGAGTTGGGCCAAAAAAATATTCCGACAAACAGGTGATATCTATTGCCCGCCTCTTTATCGTAACCATCGTGGCCCTTACCTACGGCTTGGCTATGATTGCAAAAGATGCCAATGTCTTCGACTTGGCAATCTGGTGCTTCAGTGGTTTTTCAGCTTTGTTTCCAGTGGTTTTCGCAGCCCTGTATTGGAAAAGAGCGACCAAGCAAGGTGTGATCGCAAGCATTTTGTCCGCTCTTGTAACTTGGGCTTATTTCTTCCATCTTTCGGGATATGGTGGCGAGTACTTCGTGGGTCCGGGAATTGTTCCTGCTGCAATATGTTTTGGAGTAGCTTCCATCGCCTTGGTGGTGGTCTCACTTGCCACCAAGCCACCATCTAAAGATACCCTGGAGAAGTTTTTCCCCTCCCTCTCTTAGTTGAGAATGAGGTCGTTGCGCTTTATAAATTATACATGAGTATGGACCAACAAATAAAAGAATCGGCTGATTTACTGGATGCACACACAGCTGAAATGATCAAGTGGCACTTTTCGCCAGATACTGGCTCGCCCTTCTGGTTAGAATGGGCTGATAAGCAGGACTGGAATCCCCTAGAAGAAGTAACTAGCTTTGCCGACTTAAGCGAAAAATTCCCAAATTTTCAGGATGAATGGTTACGTGATTTGCCGAATGAAGTGTGGGTTCCGCAACCATACAAAGGAAAGCCTTTTAATATTTTCGAAACCGGTGGTACGACGGGAATGCCCAAACAGCGCATCGGATGGGACGATTTCCGTATTGATTACACGGAATTTTCGAAAACTTTGAGCGATGAACATTTTCCAAGGGATCATTACTGGATGATGGTCGGACCAACAGGTCCTCGCCGACTGCGTTTAGCAATCGAACATTTGGCCAATGAAAGAGGGTGTTCGTGTTACTTCGTCGATCTCGACCCCCGCTGGGTAAAGCGCCTGATCGCATCAAAGCAATTCGACCAAGCAAGGGCTTACATGGATCATGCGATCGATCAGGCTCTGACCATCCTCAAGCACCGAAGCGTTAGCGCATTGTTTACGACACCTAAGCTTCTCGAAGCTTTAGCGGAACGCAAGGATTTGATTCGGGCAGGTATCAAAGGCGTTTTCTGCGGAGGCACCACGATGGATAAACAATATGCCCGCTTTTTGGTCGAGGAAGTATGCGAGGGAGGTAAGATTGGCTTTGTGCCGACCTATGGAAATACGCTCATGGGTTTAGCCCGACATCACCCGATTGGGCCGGAAAATGATTATTCTATCGCTTACTACGCACCACAACCGCGTGCGGTGCTCAGGGTCATTGATCCAGAAACGAATAAGCCAGTTGAATACGATACTTGGGGTCGGGTCGAGCTTACCACCATGACAAAAGAATTTTTTATGCCTAGGTTTCTCGAGCGTGATGAAGCACTTCGGCGAAAGCCTTGGTCGGAGGCACCCTGGGATGGCGTGGCCGAGGTTAGGCCTTTTGGAGCCATGGAAAAAAACATCGTAGAAGGAGTCTATTAAACCTATGAAAACTCCACATATTCCATGCCTCAGATTCGGTGATACCTACCGCAGTTTTAACGAGTCTGAAGTCAATGATTACCGTGACGGTTCTACCAAGGCGACCTTAAGCCAAGTCAATGCAGGGATCATCCGACGTGACCTTACTCAAATAGGTAAGGCTCGTGAAGCTCTTTCCAAATTTTCGACCCGTGAGTTAGTCGACATAAGCTCCAAAGCTGGTGATCTTTTTCTCAACGAGGACCTCCCTCTGGGGGAAGGTTCGATTCAAAGTGCTCAAGATTACTTAGAGACACTCTCTTCGACTAGCGGTTTGCCGCATGTCATGGTCAAAAGAAACATGGACAAGATTCATTATGCCCTTACCCATGTAGAACTCATATTGAATGGTCTTACTCGTGGAATCAGTTTTGAGACTCTCGACCAAGGCCATGGTGAGCAAGCTGGGGCTCCAGTTTGCTTCTACCCGACGACTGACGCTTTGGGTTTGGTCATGCCTAGTAATTCGCCTGCTGTCAATTCGCTTTGGCTTCCCTCCATTGCACTCAAGATACCCATCATCATGAAGCCAGGCCGGGAAGAGCCTTGGACCCCATTTCGTCTCATACAGGCTTTCATTGCTGCTGGTTGCCCCAAAGAGGCATTTGGCTTTTACCCTACTGATCATGAAGGGGCTGGGGACATTCTTAGGCTTTGTGGAAGAGCTTTGATCTTTGGAGACAAAAGCACAACGGACTTGTATGCTGGAGACCCTGGTGTTCAAGTTCATGGTCCCGGGTTCAGTAAGATATTAATCGGTGATGATGAGATCGAGAATTGGCCTGACTACATTGACGTAATGGCATCCTCTATTTCGGACAACGGCGGTCGAAGTTGTGTCAATGCATCTGCGGTCATCGTACCAAAGTATTCGAAAGAAATTGCGGATGCTCTTGGAAAAAGACTGGGTCCACTGAAGCCACTTCCTGTGGACGATCCCGAAGCAGTCCTTTCTGGCTTCGCCAATCCCAAAATGGGGGAATGGATTGACGCCGCTCTTGATTCAGATTTCGAGGAAACTGGGGCAAGTGACGCCACCGCACCCTATCGCGACGGAACGCGACTGGTCAAAGCCGAGGGAGGCACATATCTCCGTCCAACAATTGCCCATTGTGAGTCCATGGAACACCCTCTTTCTAATCGGGAGTTTCTATGCCCCTATGCAAGTGTGGTCGAAGTACCGCAAGAAGAGATGCTCAGAGCTATTGGCCCAACACTCGTGGTTACTGCAATTACAAAAGACGAAGGTTTCAAAAAGCAATTGTTACGAGCTTCTAATGTCGAGCGACTAAATATCGGCCCCTTATCTACGATGAAGATTTCCTGGGACCAACCCCACGAAGGCAATATGTTTGAATTCCTCTACAAGCGTCGCTCGATCGGGGTTGCTGCCTAAGGAAATAAATCATTCAACTATATGGAAGATACCCCTTCGGTTGAGCGGCTTAGTGATTTCTTTGCCGTTGGGGAGGAGGTTACCCAAGATGTCTTTTACGGACCTAGGGCTAGCAATGAAGTAGGGGACTTTGCCCAAGACCTTGGCAAGAATGCCTTGTTGGTTACAGACCAAGGCTTGTCTATAGCCGGACATGCTAGTAAAATTCAGCATCGCTTGGAAAAGTCAGGCCTCAAGGTAACTCTTTTTGATCAATGCATTGAAAACCCTACCGAGGCTAGCGTACAAGCGTGCGTAGACATAGCTAAGGCGGGACAAATTGATGTAATTGTTGGACTTGGAGGCGGAAGTTCAATGGACACGGCCAAAGGGTGTAATTTTATTCTCACCAACGGCGGAAGGATGTCTGACTATTGGGGGATCGGAAAAGCAACCCAGGATATGCTTCCCCTCATTGCTTTGCCGACCACAGCAGGTACAGGGAGTGAGTGCCAGTCCTTTGCCTTGATTTCACAAGATCAGACACACAAGAAGATGGCATGTGGAGACAGCAAGGCTCTTCCACGCATAACGATTCTTGATCCTGAACTTACCTTATCTCAGCCAAAAATGGTCACCGCGTGTACGGGTATAGATGCACTTACTCATGCCTTAGAGTCAGCCGTTACAACAAAGAGAAGTGAGCTTTCTGATCGTCACGCTCAACTAGCATTCAAGCTGATCCATGAAAATTTACCTCAAGTTTTTGAGGTACCTGATGATGTCGAAGCTCGCGGTCATGTTCTTCTTGGTGCATCACACGCTGGAGCCGCTATTGAGCGTAGCATGCTTGGAGCCGCCCATTCTATGGCAAATCCTTTGACGGCTAAATACGGAATAGTCCATGGGGTTGCAGTGGGTCTGTCTTTACCGGTGGTTATGCAATTCAACGCTCAATGCCCCGAGAGCAAATCGCACTATGTGAAGCTTGCCCGGAATTCCTCACTAGTTCCAATTGCGAGCTCGGATGAGGAAGCCTTTCAGGCACTGATTTCAAGGGTTTACTATTTACTTAGTCAAGCAGGCTTCCCTTCCTCACTCCAAGAACTCGGCGTAGCGGAGGAAGACCTTAATGACTTGGCCACAGAAGCCTCCGGCCAGTGGACTGCGGGCTTCAATCCGAGACCGCTCGAAGTGAATGATTTCGCACAACTTTATTTGTCACTTTTTACAACCGCTCCTTGTCAGGGAGAAAAAGAGAGGTTAGGTTAGGGTATGAAAGACAAGGTAGTGAGAAGAGGCTTGTGGCTGTTAACTTTCATATTTGCATCACAGTTTTCTATAGCGGAGGTGACCCTCCCGCTTAAGGATTGGCCTCGGCATAGAGGAGACGCCTCTCTGCGAGGAGTCTCTATCCAGAAAATAGGTACCAAGCTCAAACTAGACTGGGTTTTCGAAACAGGAGATTTCCTTAAATCCTCAGTTGTTGTTTCGGATGGCCTTGCTTATGTCGGAGCTGATTCCGGTTTTGTTCATGCCATTGATGTTGAGTCGGGCAAAGAGAAATGGAAATTCAAAACCAAGTTGAGCATTGAAGCTCCGCCGATGGTCCACGATGGAATTGTATATGTAGGCTCTACCGATGGCTTCCTATACGCACTTGATGCTACAAGCGGTAAATTGAATTGGAAATACGAAACCCAAGGAGAGATTATGGGTGCGGCCAATCAAGCGAACCGTCCCGAATCGAATGATTCCGTAATCGTTGTAGGAAGTTATGATAATTTCGTTCATTGCGTTGATGCCCAGAGGGGAAAGCTCGTGTGGAAATTCGAAACCCAAAATTATATCAATGGCGTTCCCACTATCTATGAGGGCAAATATGTCGTGTTCGGAGGTTGTGATGCAGTGCTTTATGTGGTGAGCCTTGAGAATGGGAAACTGGTTCGTTCCGTTGAAGTCGAAGCCCCGATCGCAGCTTCAGTTGCGGTCAGTGATGGCGTTGGTTATGTCGGGAATATGGAGCGAGCCGTGATGGCTTTTGATTTGGATTCGGGAGAGGTAGCTTGGAACTACCGGAGCAAAAGTTTTCCTTATTTTTCTTCCCCTGCATTAACTGAAAAACATGTACTTATTGGAGGCCGTGACAAAGGATTGCATTGCATTAAAAGAGTTTCCGGGAAAATCGAATGGCGTTTTGCCGCAAGGGGAAGGATAGACAGCTCACCGGTCGTATCTATGGATAAAGTCATTTTTGGTTCGATGGATGGAAAGCTTTACATTCTGGCTTTGCACAACGGAAAAGAAATTACGTCCTATGAAATAGGTGAGCCGATTTCTTCCACTGTGGCTTTGACGAAAGGCCGTATTTTAGTCGGTTGCGAGGATGGGAATGTCTACTCTTTTACAACCATAACCAAGGAATAAAATGAGCGAAGCAAATTTGATTTCAGCCGACCGTGAAACCAAGGAGGAAACGAAAGCTGGAAATTACTTTGTCTCTAACTATCCCCCTTTTTCATTCTGGAACGATGATGATGTCCCATGCGTGGATAGCGTCCTGAACAGTCCTAGTCCTGGCTCAGCCCCCTTGGGTCTTTATTATCATGTACCTTTCTGTAGAAAGCGCTGTCATTTTTGCTATTTCAGAGTTTACACGGATAAGAATTCGAATGATGTCCGCCAGTATCTTGCGGCAACAATGAAAGAGCTCAAGGCTTATGCGGAATCTCCATACATAAAGGGGCGAAAACCCAAGTTTGTCTACTTCGGAGGTGGCACGCCCTCCTACCTTTCCGCCCAACAATTGACTACACTGACCGACGAAATGAAGTCCATTTTGCCATGGGATGAGGCGGAAGAAGTGACTTTCGAATGCGAACCCGGAACACTTTCGGAAAAAAAACTCGAAGCGATCAAAAACTTTGGGGTTACACGACTTAGCTTAGGAATTGAAAACTTCGACGACCACATTCTTGAAACCAATGGTCGGGCACATCGATCCAAGGAAGTATTTCGTGCATATGATTTTGCACGTGGTCTTGGTTTTGATAATATCAATATCGACTTGATTGCAGGAATGCTTGAGGAAACAGATGAAAACTGGTCTGACTGCGTGAAGCAGGTAATCGATCTTTCTCCAGATTGCATAACAATCTATCAGATGGAAGTACCCTTCAACACTACGATCTTCAAATCGATGAAGGAGCAAGGAAAACTAGCGGCACCAGTAGCGGATTGGAAAACCAAGAGAAAGTGGGTGGAGGAGGCTTATGAAAAGCTTGAAAACGCAGGTTATACAATCACCAGTTCCTACACCGCGGTAAAGAACCCCGAAAAAACCAAATTCGTTTACCGTGATCGGCTTTGGTCCGGTGCCGACATGGTAGCCTTAGGGGTTGCATCCTTTGGTCATCTAGGAGGAATTCATTACCAGAACCTTACCCACATTGATCAGTATTGCGATTCCTTAGAACGCGGGTCTTCCGTGGTTAGGCGGGCTTTGCTTACTACGGAAGATGAACGCTTTATCCGTGAACTTATTTTACAGTGGAAACTAGGTCTTGTCCGCCCCAGTTACTTCCGCGATAAATTTGGAATAGATTTACACGAACGCTTCGCTGATGTATTTAAGGAATGGAAAGAGTCGGGAGATTTGAGCGAAGGAGAAGACGAACTGAGACTTAACCGGGATGCCCTCCTTCGGGTTGACTCCATGCTTTATCGGTTTTTCCTTCCCCAGCATCAGGACGGGAACTGAAGCCTTTTATCTCGAATATGGCTGTTCCAACCCCTATTTCCCCTGATGTGCTCTATCCCTTAAGCTTTATGAGGGCGGCCCGGAGCCTTCCTTCTCTCACATATGAAAAGATAGAAACCATCGACATACCCGAGCCCTATCGTTCACTTTTGGTACACGAGGGTGATATGACTTCACGGCTTGAAGCTCATCAGGAATGTCCGATCAAAGTCAGCTGTCTACGTTCCTCAAGCAACGGAAAATTATATTTCCGGGAAGTCATGCTTCAAACTGAAGTCGATGAAAAGCCTACTGAATACGGAGCTATCGAGGTAAATCTCAATGCTCTTCCCGAAGAAATCCGACCCTTGGTCTTGCAAGCCCGCCAACCCTTGGGGGGGATTCTGAACGATCACAGGATACCTTACTCTAGTGCACCGCGGGCTTTTCTCAAAGTGGTACCAGATGGTCCGATAGTTGAAGCATTCGGCACGGTTGAAGCAGATTACCTTTACGGAAGAAGCAATGTTATTTCCGGATACAATGGTGATGTCATTGCTCAAATCGTTGAAATCCTACCACCCCTTTAACCTAACCTATGGCTTGCGATTGGGAAAAAACTAATTTGAATATAATATTATGATTTCTCTAAAAACTCATTATGACGCAATCATTGTTGGAGGTGGCCCAGCCGGTTCCACCACAGGAGCTTTACTTGCCGAAAAAGGACATGATGTTCTCATTGTGGAAAAGGAGAAGTTCCCCCGCTACCATGTAGGAGAGTCCTTAATGCCATTTTGTTACTTTCCGCTGGAACGACTCGGCCTCATTGAAAACCTGATGGACTCTGGAAATCCCAGAAAGTATTGCGTTCAATTTGTTCGCGAAGACGGGTTTCTTTCCCAGCCCTTCTATTTCTTCCAGCACTTTGACCACCCTTCTTCGACCACCTGGCAGGTTTGGCGTTCGGATTTCGACAAAATGATCTTGGATAAAGCCCGTCAAAACGGGGCTTCTGTTTGGGAAGAAACGAAAGCCAAGGCATTGATAAAATCGGATGATCGCGTCAAAGGTATAAGAGTTGAATCTGGTGAATATGGATCGCAGGAATTGTTTGCACCTATTGTGGTCGATGCTTCGGGGCGAGACTGCTTCGCCGCCATAAAAGAGAATTGGATGGTCCGGGATCCCAAGCTAAAAAAGATTGCCTTGTGGACCTACTTTAAAGGAGCTAAGCGCGACCCTGGATTGGACGAAGGAGCTACCACCGTTGCCTACTTGCCCAACAAAGGTTGGTTTTGGTATATACCGCTAAGTGGCGATATGGTTAGTGTTGGAATTGTAGCGGAGAAAGACTACCTTTTCGATGGATCGACGAAAGACCACGCTGAGATATTCCAAAGAGAGATTGGAAACAATCAGTGGATCAAAGAACATTTGTCTGAGGCAGAACAGACAGGTGAATACCGAATTACTGGAGAGTATTCCTACCGCAACCGTTATTGTTCGACCGATGGATTGGTGTTGGCAGGTGATGCCCTAGGTTTTCTCGACCCGGTTTTTTCTTCGGGGGTATTTCTCGCTCTCAAAAGCGGTGTAATGCTTGCCGATGAAATCGACTCGGTCATTGCATCGGATGCTCCGATTACTTCTTCTTCCTTTGACCAGTACGGAAAGCGCATGCAATCTTCCATAGAAATCATGCGAAAAATTGTGTACGCATTTTATGATGATGACTTTAGTTTTGGTAATCTTGTCAAGCGCGGTGAACACCTCCGCGCCTCCTTGACAGACTGCCTCATTGGCAATGTAGATGATCAGGATTTCAAGGAATTATTCGATGCCATGTCTGACCTTGCCGATTTACCTGAACCGGTAGAGCATGGCTTGGCACGAGCCTCTAGGTGAAACTTGCTTTTCTAACGCCTGGAACAGGCAACTACTATTGCGGCGTTTGCATGCGTGACAATTCTTTGGCCAAGCAATTGATGGCCAATGGTCATGAGGTGACGATGCTCCCGACCTACCTCCCGCACTTTTTAGACGAGGAACCTGCATCAGAAGAACACCCAGTTTTTTTCGGTGGCATTAATGTTTATCTGCAGCATAAGTTTTCCCTTTTCCGCAGAACACCGGCCTGGCTTGACAAGGCATTTGATAGCAAGTGGCTTCTCCGAAAGGCAGCTGCGAAAAGCGGTATGACCTCGAGCAAAGATCTAGGCGAAATTACCCTTTCTACTTTTCGCGGGGAGGACGGTCCTCTGGTGAAGGAAGTTCGGAAGGTATTGGATTGGTTTAAGAACCAAGGCTCGCCGGACGTTCTTTTTCTCTCGACGGTTATGTTGGCAGGAATTGGTAAAGTTCTTAAAAGAGAGCTTGGTATTCCTGTTTTTGGCTTTCTGCAAGGTGAAGATTCTTTTCTCGATTCGCTTCTTCCGGAGTATCGCAAGGAGGCGTGGAAATTACTTTCCGTGGATGTTGCTCAACTGGATGGGTGCATTGCACCAAGTCGGTATTTCGGAGATCTTATGTCCGATCGACTCGGACTGGAAAGAGAGAAGGTCCGTCATCACCCCAATGGCATAACCTTGGCTGGGTTCCAGCCCGATCAGGAAGCTCCGCCAATTCCAACAATTGGTTACCTTGCGCGACTTTGTCCTCTGAAGGGACTTGATATACTCGTGGACGCCTTTCTTCTTCTCAAAGGAGCGGACAAAATCCCTAACTTACGTTTGGAAATTGCAGGTGGGATGACGGCAGAAGACGAACCCTTCGTAGATGAACAAAGAAGAAAGCTCACGCAGGCTGGACTCTCCGACTGTTCATCGATAAGACCCAATATAGATCGAGATGAAAAACTGAGTTTCCTTCCCAAGCTGAGTGTTTTCAGCGTTCCTGCTCGTTATCCTGAAGCTTTTGGGCTTTATGTGGTGGAGGCTTTAGCTGCTGGTGTCCCAGTAGTTCTTCCTGAAAGCGGAGCCTTTCCCGAACTCGTCGAGCAAACGAAAGGTGGGTGTATCTACCAATCCAACGAGCCTATTGCTCTTGCAGATGCTCTTGAATCCCTTTTAAAAAACCCAGATAAGGCCAAAAAAATTGGCCTAACCGGGCATGAAATTGTATCCAAAGAATTTGCCAATGAACAACTGGCTTCCCGTCTTTTGGATAATGTCCTTACTCCAATCCCAGAACAGCTTTAAGCAACAACGATCCCCCCATTATGGCATCTGAACACACCATCACCCGTCGCGTTGAATTTAGCGAAACCGACCTTGCCGGCATCATGCATTTCACGAATTACTATCGATGGATGGAAATTTGCGAACATGAGTTTCTGCGCAGCGTAGGACTTTCCGTCGACATGGAAGATGAAAATGGCAGGTTCGGCTGGCCACGGGTAAAGGCGAGTTGCCGGTTCAAGCGGCCCCTCCGTTTCGAGGACGTAGTCGAAATCAAATTGATCGTCACCGAAATGCGAGACCGTTCGATTTCCTATGCCTTCCAGTTTTGGAAAGAGGAAAAGGGTGAGCGCGTCAAAGCTGCTGTGGGAGAAGCAGTAGCGGCCTGCGTAAGCTTTGAGCAATCTACCGGAACGATGACTCCCATTATGATACCCGAAGTTTTTCGGGCTAAGGTCGAGCAAGCGTAAGTCCTGTTGCTTTTGAATACATCATCAACACAAATTTATATTTCCCTTCCAAGGTTTGCAGCAACGCTTAACCGGAGTGGAGGATGCTTATTCGGTTAAAGGCATTTTTGCCTATTCGGAAATCAGTCTGCGGATAAATCCCAGGCTAATGCATTTTGCTTTATTCTGTTGTTTCGGCGTCGACATGAGTGCCGATTTGCCAAATTATCAAGTATACAAAAAATAAAGATATGAATTATATTTATTATGCCTTACTTACGGTGGTGTGTTGGGGAACCTACGGGATTTGCATGCACACGGGCTCCGTTAATATGAAGGATCCCGAAAATGGCCGAATTATGGCTTTTCTTTGGGTCGGATTGGCTTATTTTATAACAGCCGTGATTGCACCCTTGATCATTCTCAAGCTTAAGGGCGGTAACATCGCGTTTTGGAATTACCCTACATCGGGTTGGAAATGGTCTTTGCTTGCGGGTACCCTTGGTGCGATCGGTGCTCTAGGCGTTCTTCTTGCCTTCGGTTCCGCCGCCGCTGAAAAACCGACGCCACCCGGTTGGTTCGTACCTGTAGTCATGTCTATTATTTTTGCCGGAGCCCCGATGGTGAATGCAATCGTCAGTACGACCAAGGAGGGAAATTGGGGAAGAGTGCTCAGCAAAGAACATTGGCCTTTTATCGTGGGAATCGCAATGGCGGCTTTGGGTGGATACTTGATTACCAAGTACGCCCCAAAACCTCCGCCAAGTCCGTCAGCGGCGAAAGCCTCCAAGGCCTGAGGAACTTTTTTTCATGATGAACCCGTCCCGAGATGGGGTATCTCCAGAGGAGTGGTCGAGCCGGCGTTGGGAAAGTTTCCGGACTTTTTTGCAAAGAGTTCGGAAAACAAACGCCTTTCAGACAGATCATTTCCAGAGCCTTGCCGATTGCGATCAATGGTCGGGTTTCGATGAATTTGTCGAGAATTGTCCTTTCACCGAGAAAAACGATCTTGCCTTGGACAGACAGCAAAATCCACCTTATGGAACCAACCTGACTTTTCCCATAGAAGAATATTCTTGCTTCCATCAAACGAGCGGGACGATGGGCGACCCGATGGCTTGGCTTGACACGGAAGAAGATTGGAACTGGATGTTGGCGAATTGGGATCGGGTCCTCGATGGCTCCGGAGTACAGTCGGGAACCCGTTGCTTCTTTGCCTTTTCATTCGGTCCGTTCCTAGGTTTTTGGACTGCTTATGATGCCGCCCGTAAGCGTGGTTGTCTCTGTATTCCAGGGGGAGGCCAAGGGAGCGAACAAAGACTTCATTCGATTCTCGATTACCAAGTCGAGTATTTGTTCTGCACTCCGACCTATGCCTTGCGTTTGCCTGAAGTGGCCAAGCAGGCGGGTATTGATCTAAGAGGGCATGCTTTACGTGCTATTATCGTGGCTGGTGAAACTGGTGGGAGCATCCCTGCTTTCCGAAAAAATGTTTCCGAAGCTTGGGGTAATGGTCTCCAAGTTTATGACCATTACGGAATGACGGAAGTGGGCCCCGTTGCCTTTGAGACACCCGGCAACCAAGGAGGCTTGCGCGTTATCCTTGAAAGTTATTTTGCAGAGGTCATTGACCCGAAAACTAAAAAAACTTCCGCAACAGGGGAGGGAGAGTTGGTGCTTACCACCTTAGGCCGAACGGGCTGCCCGCTCTTTCGATACCGCACGGGAGACCTCGTTCGGGCCATAAGTAAGACCGAACCGAACGGTTGTCCAACGCTTGACCTAGAGGCTGGAATTCTTGGCCGATCGGATGACATGGTCGTGATCCGTGGGGTGAATGTTTACCCCTCCTCAGTTGATTCGATCGTTCGAGGGTTTGAGGAAGTTACGGAATACCAGGTGATTCATGAGAAAAAAGGGGAGATGTCCGAGATCAGCTTACAGGTAGAGGCGCCCGCAAGTATTGCTCAAGCCTTAGAGGTATCTCTGAAGGAAGCCTTCTCACTAAGAATACCGGTCGGTCGGGTGGAAACCAATAGCTTGCCTAGGTTTGAAATGAAAGCCAATAGATGGCGGACTGAAAAATAATCTTATCACTATAATTATAATGGAAAAATTCGTTCAACTCGATGAAATCACCAAAAAGTACCCATCTCCCGAGGGCTCGGATGCGGTAGAAGTTTTTAGAGGCATTAACCTTACTTTAGCTTCGGGAAGTTCGAATGCTATTGTTGGCCCCTCCGGTTCAGGCAAAAGCACCTTACTTAACCTCATTGGTGCCTTGGATAAGCCTACGAGTGGAGATATCCGCGTAGATGGAAAAGCCTTGGCTGGAATGTCACCGGGAGAGTCGGCCCGCTTTCGAAACCAAACGGTGGGCTTTGTCTTCCAGTCTCATCACTTGCTTCCTTCCTGTACGGTTTTGGAGAATGTTATGGTGCCAGCCTTAGCAGGTAGTGGTGGTCTAACAGGGAAGGCTTTACAGGATCGTGCACAGTCTTTGCTAGATGAAGTCGGGCTTGGGCATCGAACCGGTCACAGACCAGGGGAGATTTCAGGGGGCGAGCGTCAGCGAGTGGCAGTGGCCCGGTCTTTGATCAACGAACCAAGCCTTCTCTTGGCGGACGAGCCAACGGGAGCTTTGGACAAAAGCAACTCTGAGAAACTGGTCGACTTGATTGTCCGGTTGAACGAGTCGCGAACCTTGACTTTAATTCTCGTCACTCATTCCCAAGAGACTGCCCGAAGAATGGATACGGGCTTTTTACTGGACGAAGGCGGACTAGAAAAAATTTGATTATGAGCACCTTGGGAATCCTTTTTCGAAACTTACTCTATTTCCGTAAGCAACACGCGGGAGCTTGCCTTGGTGCGGCCCTCTGCTCGATGGTCCTAGTTGGTGCTCTCACCGTTGGAGATTCGGTTCGGGCTACTCTTTCGGCTCTTGCCGATGAAAGAATCGGCAAAGCGGACTTGGCCTTGTTGGCAACTGATGGTTTTTTTCGCGTTCAATTGGCTCAAGAGATCGAGGATGAGTTTGGTGGTAAGGGCACAGCAGCTCCTGTTGTGATTACCCGGGGAACGGTCTCTTCACCCGATGGATCCGTACGCGTCAGCAACGTCCAAATTCTTGGTGTGGACGATCGTTTTTGGAGCTTGGCCCCTGATCCTGCGAAAGTTCCCTCCTTTGAGGAAACAGGATTTCTGGCAAACCCAAGGCTCTACAAGCATCTCAAAGTTTCGGCTCGGTCTCGTATCATTCTCAGGATTGAGGAACCAGGTCTTTTTTCCCGGGACGCGCCGCTATCGGGGGAACGGGACGATAAATTCGTTTCTTTCAATGAAACCCTTTTGGGCGAGGTTCCGTCGGAAGGTTTCGGGAGCTTTGGCTTACAGGGCAACCAAAGGGAACCGCTTACTCTTTTTGTTCCCATTAGCCTTCTACAGAAAAAAATGTTCAGGTCCTTTGACGAGGAGAATGGGAGCACAAAATTCGCCAACTTCATTCTTCTTGGGAACCCCAAGGGAGAACCGGTTGATTTGACATTGGCAAAGAAGGCTTTGGATAAGAAATGGACTTTGGGTGATGCCGGTATTTCCATCAAGAGCTTACGGAATTCCCCTCAATGGAGTGTCCGTAGTCGGCAGGTCTTTTTACCCAAACCTCTTGAGAAAGCAGTACAAAATATTGAACCCAAAGCTGAGGGTGTCCTTACCTACCTTGTAAACGCCATTGAGAAGCCATCTGCCGACAGCAATGATTCCGCTGCAATACCTTATTCCATGGTCTCCTCGGTTCGGCCCGGTTCGTTGCCCTTTGTTCCCAAAGACTTCAAGAACGATGAAATTATTCTTAATGAATGGGCGGCTCGTGATTTGAATGTAACCGTTGGAGATAATTTGACCCTGCATTACTATTCAGTGGGTGAACGACGAAAGCTTGTTGAGCAAAACGCCACCTTTCGATTACGGGTAATCTCTCCAATGCCAGAATCCGTCCCAGAGGGTCAAGAAAGTGATTGGACACCACGTTTCCCTGGGTTATCGGACGCCGACTCTTGCGGCGAATGGGACACAGGTATTCCCATTACTTACAAAATCCGTCCTCGGGATGAAAAATACTGGGACGATTTTCGGGGTTCCCCCAAAGCGTTTGTATCTCTGAGTGCGGGCCGAGAAATGTGGAGCAACCGCTGGGGTTCCTTAACAGGAATGCGTCTTCAGAAAGAGGGAAATACTGCGGAATCTCTCCAGGTCGACCTACAGGATTTACTTTCTGCTGAAGAGGCTGGCTTGATTTTCAGTTCACTACGCCAAGATGCTGAGGCAGGTGTCGAATCACCGGTGGATTTTGGGCTGTACTTTTTGTACTTTAGTTTCTTTGTCATTGTCGCGGCTTTGGCTCTGACGGGGATGCTCTTTTCTTTTTCCATGCAACAGAGGAATAGACAGGCTGGTATCCTTCTCGCTTTGGGTTTTTCACCTCAGAAAGTACGCCTGCTCTTTCTTGGTGAAGGAGTTGGCGTATCCTTGTTTGGGGTTGCGTTAGGCCTGCTCGGGGCTTGGGTTTATGGAAAGACCGTTTTGGCCTTGCTTTCGGGGCAATGGAGCGGTGCCGTCACAGGGGCCCAATTCGAATATTCTCCGAGTCCTAACTCCTTAGTTCTCGGGGGCATGGGAGCTCTTGTAATGTCTCTTTTGGCAATGATATGGGCGAACCGAAAACAGTTGAAGCATGAGCCCGCGGAGCTCTTAAACAAGGGTGAGCACATAGATGATAAAAGTGCTCCTG
>Ga0233432_10000281_pt1 | contig 48429 bp, 45 predicted proteins | sample SI_122_August201_6_FD_179870 | JGI IMG/M metagenome (GOLD analysis project Ga0233432, IMG submission 179870) | Seawater microbial communities from Saanich Inlet, British Columbia, Canada - SI_122_August2016_10_MG | ecosystem: Environmental > Aquatic > Marine > Inlet | place: Canada: British... | reverse complement strand
TTTGCAGTTGAAGCTCAAAAATTATTAGAAATAAGTTTAGAAGGTAGTGTTGGATAAATAAAAAATTATGTTAAAAATTGAAAATTTAAAAGCAGGTATTGAAGAGGCTAAAATATTAAACGGCATTTATTTATCCGTTAATGCGGGTGAAGTTCACGCAATTATGGGGCCAAATGGGTCTGGTAAAAGCACTCTTTCAGCAGTTATTGCTGGAAATGAAAGCTACGAAGTTGAGTCGGGATCTATCATTTTTGAAGGTGAAGATCTATTAGGGTTAGATCCGGATCAAAGAGCACATAAAGGGGTATTTCTTTCTTTCCAGTATCCAGTTGAGATCCCGGGTATTTCAGTTTCAAATTTTTTAAAAGCTGCTATTTCAGAAAAAAGAAAACGGTTAGGACTAGATCCAATAAGTGCTAAAGACCTTCTTGGTAAAATGAGAGAGAAAATGGAGCTCCTAAATATGAAGAAGGGTTATTTATCAAGAAATATGAACGAAGGGTTTTCTGGTGGTGAGAAGAAAAGAAACGAAATATTTCAAATGGCTATGCTAGAGCCCAAACTTGCTATTTTAGACGAAACTGATTCTGGACTTGATATTGATGCTTTAAAAATTGTTGCAAATGGAGTTAACAAGCTAAAAAATAAAGATAATGCCACAATTGTAATTACGCATTATCAAAGACTACTAGATTACATTATTCCGGACCATGTTCACGTTTTACATAATGGGAGGATAATTAAATCAGGAGGTAAAGAGCTAGCTTTAAAACTTGAAGAAAAAGGTTATGATTGGATTACAAAAGAAGCTGATAAGAAATGGGGTTAATAGAAGCAATAAAAAAATACAACTTAACAAATCCTATTTCTAATGTTGAAAATAGTGATGCGTTTACTTATTTTCTTAATAATGGAATCCCAACAAACAAGGATGAAGAGTGGAAATATACATCTTTAAAAAAATTAGTTTCTAATGACTTTTCTGTTGAGGCAAAGGGAGAAAAAATTTCTCAAGACGAACTTGACAAATCAACACTTAAAACTAAGAATCAAATAATATTTTTAAATGGTGAAATGGTTAAAAAACCTGAAATTGATGGTGTTTTAATTACCTCTTATACGGATAAAAACCCATCATTTAAAGATGCCTTTACAGCGTTGAATGCAGCATATGCAAATAATGGATACCGAATTCATGTTGAAAAAAACATTCATCTTAAAGATTCTATTGAGGTTATATTTCTGTCAAAAAACACAACCAATAATTTCATACAATATCGTAACAGAATAGACTTAAATGAAAATTCAAGTATAAAAATCATTGAACACTTTAAATGTCTTGATAAAAACTTATGTTTTACAAATTCTTTAACTAATATAAATCTTGACAAAAGCTCAAATATTGAGTTTAATAAATTACAAAATCACAATGACTTTCAGATTGTTGTGGACAATACAATAATAAACCAAGATGAAAAAAGCTATTCAACCATAAACACGCTGTTGTTAGGCGGAAAGTTTACCAGAAACAATCTGAGCTTTTATCAAAATGGTGAGTTCTGTGAAAGTAATATGAATGGTGTCGTTATTTTAAACAATAATGAGTTTGGAGATAATCATACATATGTTGATCATAAAAACGCAAATTGTGAGAGCAACGAACTTTATAAGGGAGTCTATCTAGATAAATCTAAAGGAGTTTTTAATGGTAAAATCATGGTACGCCCAGATGCTCAGAAAATTAATGCCTTTCAAGCTAATAATAATTTATTGTTAAGTGAAAATTCTTCAATTAATAGCAAACCTCAGCTAGAAATATATGCAGATGATGTAAAGTGCAGCCATGGATGTACTATTGGCCAATTAGATGATGACGCCCTTTTTTACATGAGAACTAGAGGTATCAACAAAGAAGATGCTAAAACAATACTAACATTTGCTTTCGCTTCTGAAGCTATTGAAAAATTAACTATTGATGAGCTTGCTGATATTACAAAGAAAGAGATGGAAAAAAAATTAAACCTTAGTTTAAATTAAAAAATGTATTCTGCCGAAAGCATAAGAAAATCTTTTCCAATTCTTGATTCTGAGGTTAATCAACATAAGCTTGTTTATTTAGATAATGCCGCAACAACTCAAAAACATCAATCAGTAATTGATGCGGTATCCCAATTTTATGAAAAAGAAAACAGCAACATCCATCGCGGAGTACACTATTTAAGCCAACTTTCTACTAACAAATTTGAGCAAACAAGAGAATGTGTAAAGGATTTTATAAATGCTCAACATACACACGAGGTGATTTTTACCAAAGGAACTACTGATTCTATTAATTTACTGGCTTTTAGTTATTCTAAGATTCTAAAAAAAGGAGATGAAGTTATTGTTTCTGAAATGGAACACCATTCCAACCTGGTTCCTTGGCAAATGTGTTGTGATTATTCTCAGGCCATATTAAAAGTGATTCCAATAACAAGCGCAGGAGAATTAGATATGGGTTGTTTAAAAAAAGAACTAAATAAAAAAACAAAACTTGTTGCTCTAACTCACATATCAAACAGTTTAGGAACTATTAATCCAATAGAAAAAATCATTGAATTAACGCATCAAACCGATGCCAAGATACTTATTGACGGCGCTCAAGCTGCAGCACATGTTAATGTTGATGTTCAAAAGCTTGATGTTGATTTTTACTGTTTTTCTGCACACAAGCTTTATGGACCTACGGGAGTTGGTGTTTTATATGGAAAAGAAGAATTATTAAATATGTTGCCACCATATCAAGGTGGTGGTGAGATGATTAAGGATGTTAGCATACACAAAACAACATATGCTAGTCTTCCACACAAATTTGAGGCAGGCACACCAAACATTGCAGGAGTTATTGCCTTTAAAAAGGCCATAGAATTTATTGAAGAGATTGGGGTTGAAAACATGAAAGATCATGAGGACAGTTTGTTAAAATACACAACCTTAAAACTTAAAAACATCGCTGGTCTTTCAATAATTGGAACAGCTGCTGAGAAGTCAGGGATAATTTCTTTTATAATCTCGGATATCCACCATTATGATTTAGGCTTGATTTTAGATAAACTTGGGGTCGCTATTAGAACAGGTCATCATTGCACACAACCAGTAATGAAGAAAATGAATATTTCCGGAACCTCTAGAATTTCTTTTGCTTGCTACAATACTAAAAATGAAGTTGATTATACAGTTGACAGCATAAAAAAGGCAATTAAAATGCTATCATAACATGAAAAATTCAATAAAAGATATTGAAAAAGAAATAGTTGATGAATTTAATATGTTTGATAGTTGGATTGATAAATATGACTACCTCATTGATCTTGGAAAATCACTTCCAAAAATTGACAACATATATAAAACTCAAGAAAATATTATAACTGGTTGTCAGTCTCAAGTATGGCTACATGCAAAAAAAGAAGACAATAAAGTTGTATTTACCGCAGATAGCGACGCAATCATGACAAAGGGAATTATTGCAATGTTAATACGCGTTCTCTCAGGTCAAAAAGCTGAAAACATCATAAATACTAATCTAGATTTTATTGACAAGATAGGACTCAATGAGCAGCTATCACAGACTAGAGCTAATGGATTAAATTCAATGATAAAACAAATGAAAATATATGCACTTGCTTTTAAAAACAAATAATGATAAAAGAAATTGAAATAAAAGAATTAGGGAATAAAATAATAAAAGCTATCTGTACAATTTATGACCCAGAAATTCCAGTAAACATATATGAATTAGGACTAATTTATGATGTAGAAATTAGCGAAGATAGAGATGTGAGAATTGAAATGACTCTGACCTCTCCCAACTGCCCTGTTGCTGAAAGCTTGCCAGTTGATGTAGAAAATGTAGTAAAAGAAATAGATACAATAGAAAATGTTAAAGTAAATATTGTTTTTGAACCACCATGGACAAAAGATATGATGAGTGAAGAAGCAAAATTAGAGCTAGGAATGCTATAATGAGTGGGGAAATTGTAAATAAAGTTGAACGCAGCGGAATCATCACGCTAGACTTATCTGATTATGCTCCCAAAAAAATTATCGAAGAACTAGATTTGAGACAGTTTTTATTTGAAGGATTAATACTCAAAGAAAAGCAATTTAGAGCTGATATTAAAGACCACAATTTTGAGAAATACAAGCAAAAAACAGTAGCACTTTTTTGCAGCTCTGAAGTCATCATTCCAATGTGGGCATATATGTTAATTACAGCAGAGCTTGACTCTATTTGCTCTAAATTATATTTTGGAAGGGCTTCGGAAGTCACTCAACAAATAATATTAGAAAATATAAGATTAATTGAAGGAGATAAATATTCTGGGAAAAGAGTTATAGTCAAAGGCTGCAGCAATATCCCATTAAATGAAAGTCTATATATTGAAATCACAAAAAAACTTTTAAATAGTGTGCAGAGCCTAATGTTTGGGGAGGCATGCTCAGCAGTACCTGTCTTTAAAAATAAAACTAAATAATAGCTTATATATTTTTAATTCCTACATCTATTTTATACAGAATTATTTCAGATTTCACCCCTAATTTTGCAATCAAATTTAACTCATGAATCCAAAAATCCAAATTTTAAATAGTAATTTAACAAAGTATCGAGAAGAAATTGTTAACCACAACCTATACAAAAAGCTTAATAGTGTAGAAGATATAGCGGTTATGATGGAGTATCACGTATATGCCGTTTGGGACTTTATGTCTCTATTAAAAGCGCTCCAGTCCCTTTTAACCTGTACAACATCTCCATGGAAACCTGTAGGTGATGGTAAAATAAGACAATTAGTTAATAGTATTGTGCTAGAGGAGGAGAGTGATATAGACAAAGAAAATAATCCCCTTTCTCACTATGAAATGTATATTGATGCTATGAAACAATGTGGGGCCAACACAAGCGCAATAGAAAGTTTTGTTTCAAATGTTTCTGCCACAAATATTCCTTCGGTTAATGATGGAGTTGATGCATTTTTAAAAACAACATTTGATGTAATTGAAAGCAATGAAACACACAAGATTGCTTCAGCATTTACTTTTGGAAGAGAAGATCTTATTCCTGATATGTTTACTGCTATAGTTAACGAATATAATACTGAAAACAATCTAGACAAATTTGTTTATTACCTAGAAAGGCATATTGAGTTAGATGGTGGTGAACACGGACCACTTGCTCTTGAGTTAATTAGTAATTTATGTGGTGATGATGATAATAAATGGAAAGAAGTCGAGGAAACTGCGATTGCTTGTTTAGTAGCAAGGAAAAAGTTATGGGATTCTATTTTAGCTAATCTAAATTAGAATGAAAATTATTCTTTTATTGTCTTGCTTGAATTTTTAACCAGCTGATTTATTTGGTTTAATTCTGATTTTGTAAAATCTCTATATTCTCCAACCGGAATATCCAGCTTAATATTCATGATTCGAATTCTTTTTAAAAAAACGACTCTATAATCAAAATATTCACACATTCTTCTAATTTGTCTGTTTAACCCCTGAGTTAGGATAATTTTAAAGGTTTTTTTTCCTGTTTGTTTTATTTTACACTTATTAGTTATCTTATCTAAAACAGGAACTCCTTCCCCCATTTTTTTAATAAAGTCTTTAGTAACAGGTTTGTTTACTTCTACAACATATTCTTTTTCATGTTGATTATTTGCGCGCAAAATCTTATTTACAATATCACCATCATTAGTTAAAAATATTAACCCCTCAGAAGGCTTGTCTAATCGTCCTATTGGAAAAATGCGGGTTGGATAATTAATATAATCAATAATATTATCCTTTTCTCTTTTTGTATCAGTGGTGCATACAATACCAACTGGCTTATTAAACGCTATATAAATATGTTTTTTATTTTCAAGTTTTTTTATGATTTTATTATTTACCTGAATCTCTTCTTGTCCTGTAACTTTTTGTCCCATGACAGCGTAAACACCATTAACTTTTATTCTTTCCTGCTCAATTAATAAGTCTGCCTTTCTTCTTGAACAAAACCCAATTTCGCTCAAATATTTATTTATTCTTGTTCCTTTTTCGTCCGACATAGAGTACAAAAATAAGCTAAAGTTTTCTTTACTGCTTCTAATAATGTCTCTTCATTTATTTACCTTTGTTTTAAAATAAATAAACTCAAAAATTATGCGTAAAATTTCAATTCTCTTTTTAGCTTTTTTAATTTCATCACCATCAATTGCTGATGAAGGAATGTGGCTTCCTCATTTACTAAAAAGTCTAAATGAATATGAGATGCAATCAAAGGGATTAAAAATAACTACTGAGGATATTTACAGCGTAAACAAATCGTCTTTAAAAGATGCTATTGTTGCTCTAAACGGTGGTGGTTGTACAGCAGAAATGATCTCTTCAGAAGGATTGATGCTTACAAATCATCATTGCGTAGATGACCTACTTCAAACACATTCCACTGTTGAGAATAATTATCTAGACGATGGTTTTTGGGCTATGAGTAAATCTGAGGAGTTAAAAAATGAAAATATGAGTGCTACTTTTTTAATAAGCATTGAAGATGTTACAAGCTTATTTAAAGACAGTTTAAGTATTGAGCTTTCAGAAACAGAGAGAAATAAAAAAATCTCTGAAATTTCCAAAATAATTGTTAGTGAAAAAACAGACAGTACATCTTACTCGGCAAGAGTAAAATCTTTTTATGGTGGTAATGATTTTTATCTAATAACTTATGTAACCTATAATGATGTAAGGCTTGTTGGGGCACCACCATCTTCTATTGGTAAGTTTGGTGGCGATACAGATAATTGGATGTGGCCTAGACACACTGGTGATTTTGCATTACTTAGAATTTATATGGCTGAAGATGGCTCGCCCGCTGATTATTCTGTAGATAATATTCCTTATAAGCCAAAACACCACCTTCCAATTCAGTTAGGAGGGGTTGAAAACGAAGACTTTACAATGATAATGGGCTACCCGGGAAGAACCAATCGATATTTAACTTCTTTTGGTGTAAAAGAGGCTCTTGAAATAACTTATCCTGAAATTATAGATATTAGAACAAAGAAGCTGGAGATAATGAAATCGGGAATGAATTCTAGCAAAGAGGTTAAGCTTCAATATGCAGCAAAATATTCTGGTATTGCAAACTATTGGAAATATTTCATTGGTCAGTCCAAAGGCTTAAAAAGCATGAAAGTTTATGATAAAAAAGTAGAAATAGAAAATAAGCTTAGAAGTTGGATTGATAGCAGCCGTAATCCAAATATTAAAGAAAGGTATAGCAATACAATGCAAATTCTTGAAGAAGCTTATGAGAAGAACACTAAAATTGCTTTAAATAGAACATACCTTACTGAGGCTGTTTTTCAAGGCCCAGAAATTCTATCTTTTTCTTACACAATGAAAAATAGAATTAATGCTTTACCAAAAGACAAAGAAGCAAAAAGTCAGGCAATAAGAAAATTAAAAAAATTAGCAAAAGAATTTTACAAAAACTACAATGCCAAAGTTGATGAGGAGATGCTATCAGCAATGCTTGAAATGTATTATTATAACGTCCCAAAATACCAACACTCTAAAATTTTCAAAAAAATAGAAAACCAGTTGTTTGGTGTTAAAAAATTAGATTTTAAGTACTATGCTAAAAACCTATTTAACAGATCTTATTTTTCAAGTGAAGAAAAGTGCTTAAGATTACTTAAAAATCCGTCTAAATTATTAGTAGAAAAAGACCCTGCCTTTCTAACTTTCTCTTCTATTTATAATAAATATTTAGAAGAACTATACCCCCTAAGAAAAGAAGTTAGAGATCTTCAAAGGAAAGGAAATCGATTATTTATTTCTGCACTAAGAGAGATGGATACCATTAAAAAGTTTTATCCAGATGCTAACTCGACAATGAGAGTAACTTATGGTAATGTTGGGGATTATAAACCTGGAGAGGCAATGCTATATGACTATTATACAACAATTAATGGTGTGATAGAAAAAGAAGACCCAACAAATGAGGAGTTCATTGTTCCTGAAAAGCTCAAAGAACTTTATAAATCTGGAGACTTTGGCAGATATTCTGATAGTGAAGGTAATTTGAGGGTAAACTTTATTTCAAATAATGATATAACTGGTGGGAATTCCGGCTCTCCAGTTATAAATGCTTGGGGAGAAATAGTTGGAACTGCATTTGACGGTAATTGGGAGGCTATGAGTGGTGATATTGCCTTTGAAAAAAATATACAAAGAACAATCTCTGTGGATATAAGGTATATTTTATTTGTAATTGATAAATATGCCAATGCATCTTATTTAATTGATGAAATGACTTTGGCGCCAATTAGAGAGTAATAAAACAAGTAATTAGTTAGTATGCCCTTTTCTTATTGCCCTCAATATAATTGATAAATGCTTTTGTCACAACTTTGTTTCCCCCTGGGGTAGGATAATTACCAGTAAAGTACCAATCTCCGTTATGATTTGGACATGCAATATGTAGATCTCCTATGCTTTGAAAAATTATCTCAACCTCGGCCTTGGTACCTTTGGGTTTTAAAATTTGACTGATTTTTGAAGATATTTCTTCAGCTGAAAAAGGAGCATAGATCTCTTTAACGTAATTTTTCATTTCTTCTTTCGGTAGACTAATCTGTGCTATACATTTTTTATAAACATCTTCAATAACCTCTTGCTTATTGTTATCTTTTAATAATTCGATAGCTGCTTGAAAAGCAACAAAGTCACCTAGTATAGCCATGTCAATGCCATAACAGTCAGGATATCTTATTTGAGGAGCTGATGAAACAACAATAATTTTTTTAGGTCCTAAACGATCTAAAATTCTTAAAATAGACTGTTTTAAAGTTGTTCCTCTTACAATACTATCATCAATAATTACTAAATTATCATCACTACTTACTTTTCCATAAGTAATGTCGTATACATGAGCAACAAGATCATCCCTATTTATATCTGAAGTAATAAATGTTCTGAGTTTTGCATCTTTAATCGCAATCTTTTCGGCCCTTGCACTAATCTGCATAATCTCATTAATTTCTTCTGAACTTGGGTTACTTCCAAGACGTTGAATTTTTTCTGTTTTTACCTGATTTAAATAACTATCTGCTGCTTTCATCATCCCATAGTAAGAAACCTCAGCTGTATTTGGAATATACGAAAAGACAGTATTCTTAATATCTTTATCTATAACCTCAAGAACCTTTGGAAAGACCTGTCTCCCTAATTCTATTCTTTCATTATAAATGTCTTTATCATTTCCTCTAGAAAAATATATTCTTTCAAAAGAACAAGATTTACGCTCTAAAGGTTTTATAACTTCTTTTTCTGAAAAGGTTCCGTCATTTTTTATAATTAAAGCATGTCCTCTCTTAATTTCTTTAATCTTATTTATATGAACGTTAAATGTAGTCTGAATAACAGGTCTTTCAGAGGCAACCACAATAATTTCATCATCACTATAGTAGTATGCAGGTCTTATTGCTGAAGGGTCTCTTAGTGCAAATGCGTCACCATGCCCAAAAAGACCACACAATACATAACCTCCGTCCCAATATTTGGATGAGTTTTGTAATATTTTTTGAATATCAAGCTCTTCCTCTATTTTTTTAGAGATTTCTTTTTTTGTAAAATCTCCCTTATATTTTTGATAAATATTAACATTTTCTTCGTCCAAAAAATGACCTATCTTTTCAATTATTGTTATTGTATCCGATTTTTCTTTTGGATGTTGTCCAAGATCTGTTAGGTGACCAAAAAGCTCATCAACATTAGTCATGTTAAAATTCCCAGCTAGAGCTAGATTTCGTGTCTTCCAGTTGTTTTGTCTTAAAAAAGGGTGGCATTGCTCAACGCTATTACCCCCATATGTTCCGTATCTAAGGTGGCCTAAGAACAGTTCTCCTGTAAATGGCATGTTAGTTTTAAGCCAGCTAATGTCTTCCAGTTTTTTTGGGTCGTTTTCTTCAAGATCAATAAATTTTTTGTTAATCTGAGTAAATAATTCTTCAATAGGATTATTTGTTGTTGATCTTTTTCGACTAATATATCTTTTACCCGCAGGGGTGTCTAACTTTACATTTGCTAAACCAGCCCCATCTTGCCCTCTGTTCCTTTGCTTTTCCATGAGCAAATACATTTTTTTCAAAGCATAGAAGGATGTTCCGTATTTCTCTTTGTAGAATTCAAGAGGCTTTCGAAGCCTTAGCATCGCCACACCGCACTCATGCTTTAAAGCATCACTCATAGTATGTATTTTAGATTACAAATTTACCAATTATTGCCTTATAATATCAGATAATTTATTAATTCCGGGATTTGTATATATTTCTCCATCAATAATAAAAGTAGGAATTATTCTTTTACCATTATTTATTTTTTTTACAAGCTCTGTAGCTTCTGTATTATTTGTAACATCTATATACTCATAATGAATATTATTTTCATCTAAATATTTTTTGGCATTAACACAATCTGAACACCATGATGCGCTATACATTGTTATTTTCATAAGCTTTAAATTTAAAGGTAATTTGATTTTGAATTATTGTACAAAGGCTACAATGTGAAAGATAAGTAAATTTATATTCAGAATTAATATTAAAGCTAGAATTATCAACTTTAAATAATTTGGAACATTCCAGTTCACCAATACCTGAAAAACGCTCTATTTTATAATGATCATTGTGGTTTGACAAGTAAAACCATGATCCGGCACCAATACCTCCAAGCCATTGAGAGCCTTCTGGTATTTTTTCGTTTTTTATTGGTTGTTTCAAACTCATGATCTTTCAATACTTTTAAAATAAGACCCTAGCATAGTTCTATTTATTTTTTCAACTATATTTTCTGTTACTTTATAAAAATCTGCATTGGCAATACCAACGTTTCTTTTGGGTGAGGGAGAAATACAGAATGGAAATTTTAGTCTAGCATTTTTTATAAATTTTGGGCTAGCACTTCGCATTACGGAAGCTACAAATCTTGAACAATTAGTTCCACTATGTACAAATGGTCCGTAAGGAATTAAACCTTTTTGTTGAATTCTTTTAGCGTATTTATATGCTTTTTCATAAGAAACATCGTTTAAGATAGAGGCATATAATGTTCCTTCACCATGACAAGAGTTTTTGTTTTTAATTTCTAATAAAATTTCATCAAGGTTAGAAATCGTATTGCTTTTTATTTTTGCAATAGACTTTAAAGCTACGTCACCATCTGTTTCAACATCTCTCACTCTACCGTAATTTGGTGGCGAGTGATATCTTCCAAAATCAAAATACTGAAGCTTGCCTGATTGCCTATCAGTCAAAACAACTGCTGAGTGTCCTACCCTATATTTTCCATTTCTAGCAAACAAAAAATCATACCATGCTCCAGCTGCAGAAACCATGCCTTCAGGCCAAGCGAGTGCAATGATAAAGTCATTTTGCATTTAATTATTTAATTTTCTTAATAAGGTCTTTGTTACTCTCAACAAATTCTTCCAAGGTTTTAAAAAAATTTAAAATATCTTTTTTAGAATTTTCACCATTAATTGTCACTAGTCGAATAAAACATTGTTTATTGAAATATCCAAAACCAACCATCACCTTGTTTTTTTCATAAAGCTTTGTACAGAGATCGATTGGATCATATTTTTTATAATTAAAACAAATTGATAATGAGTTTTCAAAACTATATAATTTGTAGTTATCATTATTAATAACATACTCTCTTGCAAAATTAGCAAGGTCAAACTCATGATTAATCATTTGAGAGATTCCTTTTGTTCCAATCGACTTCCACATTGTCCATAATTTCAGTGCATTATTTCTTCTGCCACATTCAAAAGATGTTTGCCCTAAATTATAATCATTATCATGGGTTTGATATAAGTAAGATGCTTTATTCCCGAATGATTTTTCCAAACATTTAACATCATTAACAACTAAAACAGAGGTGCTTAATGGCACGCCCAATGTTTTGTGTGCATTAAAACAAAAAGAATCAGATTTTTCTACTCCTTTCACCAAGCTTTTATATTTTTCTGTAAAAATTACCGACCCTCCAAAAGCTCCATCAACATGAAGCCATAAATTATATTTTTTTGAAACTTTTGATATCTCTTCAATATTATCAAACGCACACAAAACAGTGGTTCCCGCAGTAGCGTTAATGTAAAATGGTGTTAAGTTGTTCTCTAAATCATTTTTTATCTGACTTTCTAAAAGCTTAAAATCCATTTGGCCATACTCATTACATTTGATGTATCGAACATTTTCTTTTCCTAAGCCTGAAAATGATGCGTTTTTTGCCATTGAATAGTGTGCATTTTCAGATGTATATGCAACAAGATTATCTTTAAAACCTTTATTAACTATTTCTTCATCTTTGTTATCCCTAGCAATAATTAATGACATAAAATTACTCATTGAGCCTCCAGTAGGAAATGTACCTCCAGGCCTATTGTTATACCCAATAAGATCACATACCTTTTTAATGATTTCTTTTTCTACCCCCACCTGAGGCCCTGAAATTTTGTAAGTAGCCATAGAATTATTTAGCAATACAGCTAACAAATCTCCTAAAACACCCTTACTATGCCTTCCCCCAAAAAGCTGATTAAAAAAATATTTTGAAGAAGACTTAGGGGTAGATAAAATTAGCTGGTGTAGCGTTTTCTTAAAGTCATGGTCAATTGCTGGATGATCATTTAACGCCAAATCAATTTTATCATATAAATCTTCGGGCTTTATATAATTAGAGAGTGGTTTTAGCTTTTCCTCTTTTAAAAAATCGTTTGCAAGTTTATTAAATAGTTTTAAATCTTCCTCAATATTATTTTGCATCCCTTTTTCTAATTTAAAGCAAAATTAGAAAACCATCTTTAAATAGATAATAATTGTGACGCATATTATATTAACTACTATATTAAATATTGTTTATCTTTGTAAATTAGATAAACAACTTATTTGATATGCTGAAAAAGATTTATTTTACTTTCCATTTTTTACTTAGCACTTTTTTAGTGAATTCTCAAGTGGTTATTAATGAGTATTCGGCATCAAATTTTGACAGTCACCTTGATAATTATGGTGAGTATGAAGATTGGGTAGAGCTTTACAACACCACAAACTCTGATATTGACTTAAATGGGTGGTCATTAACAGACAAGCCATCAAATCTTAGCAAATGGTCTTTTCCTGGATCTTTTATAGTAAGTGCAAATAGTGTTGCTATAGTCTACTGTTCTGGTCTTAACGAACTTGTTGGTGGGGTTGCACACACTAATTTTAAGATAACACAAACAAAACCAGGAGAAGTATTTGTTCTTTCTGATGCAGGAGGAAACATTATTGATTCAGCAAGAGCTGTTCCAGCTCAAAAATCACACTCAAGAGGTAGAGATGTAAATGGCGGAACTACTTGGTCTGTATTTACAACTGCAACACCAAATACAAATAACTCTGGTGCAATGCTTGAATATGCGCCATTACCAATTTTCTCTCAATCATCCGGATATTACAGCGCTCCCTTTGACTTAACATTGAGTTGCGCCGATCCAAATGCTCTATTATATTATACAACAGATGGAAGTAGGCCTGATAATAGTTCTAACCTATATACAGGTCCTTTTAATATTTCTTCTACTTCAGTAGTAAAAGCTGTTGCATATAGTACAAATAGCTTGGTACCTCCAAGTTTTATTGATTACCACACCTTTTTTATAAATGATACTCACACCGTTCCAATACTTTCTGTTTCAGGTGATAGCGTGGCTGTTTTGATTGAAGATGGATTACAAACTATTGGGAGTTGGTGGAGTGGAACTCCACACGAACCTCAGGGAACAATTGAATGGTTTGATAAAAATGGTGTTTTAATTGATAAAGGTACTGGTGAGTTTAATAAACATGGAAACGATTCTTGGGCTTATGATCAAAGAGGGTTTGATTACGTTATGAGAGATCAATTTGGATATAATCATGCTCTTCAAGATAAAGTTTTTGACACAAAGAGTCGAGAAAAATTTCAAAGAGTAATTGTAAAGGCTGCTGCAAATGATAATTATCCTGCATCTTTTGGAAGTTCTGGAGGGCACATTAGGGATGCCTATATACATCATTTATCTCAGCTTGCCGACTTAAGACTAGATGAAAGATCAACAAAATCATGTATCTTATATTTAAATGGAGATTATTGGGGTGTTTATGAAATGAGAGAAAAAGTAGATGACCATGATTTTACTGACTACTATTACGATCAAGATAAAAACAATTTACAATACCTAAAAACCTGGGGTGGTACATGGGTTGAGTATGGTGGGGCGCAAGCTCAAACAGATTGGGACAATCTGAAAAATTATATCACAACCAACTCCATGGCAAATCAGACAAATTATCAAACTGTAAAAAGTCAATATAATACTGGAAGTATTATCGATTATTTTTTACTCAACTCCTATGTGGTTTGTGGAGATTGGTTAAATTGGAATACCGCTTGGTGGAGAGGACTAGATACAAATGGAGAAAAGAAGAAGTGGAGATATACTCTATGGGACATGGACAACACATTTGACCATGGGACAAATTACACGGGTGTTCCTACAATGTCTGTAAATGCTGATCCTTGCGACCCAAGTAGTTTAAGTGACCCTGGTGGGCAAGGACATGTTCCTATTTGGAATGAGCTCTTGAATAATTCTGATTTTTTTGACGACTACTTAAATCGTTGGCAAGATTTGGCTAATGGTTATTTATCATGTGACACAATGATTGCGGTTTTAGATAGCATGATAAATGTCATTGACCCCGAAATGCCAAGGCAAATTGCTAAGTGGGGAGGAACATATACTGAGTGGCAATCAAATGTTCAAGACATTAGAGATTTTATAAATGCCCGATGTAGCATAATGAATGCTGGATTTGGACCTTGTTATCCTGCGCTTTCAGGCCCTCACAATGTTACGGTTCAAATTTTAGGGATTGGAGAGGTAGAAATGAGTAATGGAAATCTAATTAATCAAAATAATACTGGCTGGACTGATCAAAGGTATGGTGGTGTTAATCTTCCTTTTGAAGTGAAAAGCGGAACTTTTCAAAATTGGGAAATAGTCCCTAGTGGTGTTTATACATATGATCCGTTTGTAGATACTTTAGCATTAGACCTTCAGGGGAATGTGACTGTAATAGCAAACTTTATTCCTCCTGTAGAAACAAGAGACATAACCTATAAAATTAACCCTCCGGGAACTGCCTCAGATATAATAGTTGATGGAAATAATCTTGGTGCTGTTCCAAGTACAATTACATATACCTTGGGTGACACTGTGACTGCTTCTTCTATTATTGACCCATTATATGGTTTTAGCAACTGGACAAGTGACAGTGTAAATATTTTGCCACAAAACAGTAGTCAGAATATTTCTTTTTATGCCAATAATCACGATACGGTAACTCTAAACTTGTATTTACTACCAACGATTGAAGCTTTTATCTCTGGGGATGACACTATTTGCTCCAATAAAAACACTCCTGCTGAAGTAAGTGTGGCTTTTACTGGAATTGCTCCATATACTTTTAATTACTCAGTTAATGGGGCTATCCAAGGTGAAATAACAACTACCAACAATCCATATATTATCGAAACAAATGAAGGTGGGGTTTATAATCTAATTAGTTTTTCTGATGCTGTAGAGCAAGGAGGACTTAGTGGTCAGGCTTTTGTAACTATTCAAGACGCTCCTGTTGCTGACTTTCAGTTAAGTCCAAATGAAACAAGTGTCATCTATACTACTATTAAAATGATAGATAAATCTACTAATAATACAAATAGTTGGCAATGGGATTTTGGCGATAATCTAGGATATAGTACAGCGCAAAATCCTTCATATACTTATCCAGAAGAAGTGTCTCAGTACCAAATATTTTTAAAGGTTAGAAATGCTGCTGGCTGTGCCGATTCGATCTATAAGATTCTAAATATTGTTGATGACCATTGGATTTATGTTCCAAATTCCTTCACACCAAATTCGGATGCGAAAAATGATCGCTTCATTATTGATCACTACGGTGTCTTAGAACAAAGCTTTTCTATAAATATCTTTAATCGATTAAACGAATTAGTTTACTCGAGCAACAATATTGATGAGTTAAACAAAGAAAATGGTTGGGATGGTAAGCATCTTTTTAAAGGATTTGATCTGCCTTCGGGAACTTATATATATGAACTTTCATATCAAGATAATGAAGGCTGGAAGCACTATAAGACAGATAAGATTAACTTAATCCGCTAACAAATGTTTACTTTTCAGTCAAAAGCATATTATAGCTTTTTCCTTTGCTTAATGGCTTTTTCTTTATCATTCAATCTACATTCTCAAACACTGTTCAACTATAGCCCACAAGGTCTTTATGATGGGCCTGGTGGTATGTATGAAAAAGATTCTCTTAGAACATTATATGTTAATTTTCATGATCCTAATTACCATTCTATTTTACAAAACTCCTTTTTTACTAATCCGTCATACAGAATTCCTGCGAGCATAACTTTAGGAGATATTACTTTAGACAGTGTTGGTGTGAGATACAAGGGCAATTCTACGTTTTGCATACCGAATGATAATGGCGTGCCTAAAGTTCCATATAATTTAGATATGAATTACTGGATATCTGGGCAAAAACTATTAGGATATAAAAAATTAAAGCTTGCTAACGCCTGGATGGATGCAACTTTTCAAAAAGAATATATTGCATCCAAAATCTACCAAAAATACTTACCTTCTCCAGAGGTTAATTTAATGAAACTTAATGTACAAGGAAATTATTTAGGGTTATACGTTAATACGGAATCAATCAACAAACAATTTGCAAAAAAGCATTTTGACTATGATGACGGCGCCTTATTTAAATGTGATGCTAGTGGAATGTTTTGTGATACAACGGGAACACCTCCGGGTGGATACCCTGGGCTAACCTGGAATGGATCTTTAGATAGCACATTATATTACTCAAGTTATGACATAAAATCAAATCATGGTTGGAAAGAATTTATTGATATGATATATGCTTTAAATTTCACTCCAAATAATCTTGATTCTTTTTTAAATATTGATAGAGCTCTATGGGCCTTTGCTGTTAACACCGTTATTGGAAACTTTGATAGTTATAATGGATACTATGTTCACAACTACTATATGTACCAAAATGAAGACAATCTGTTTCAAATGATTCCATGGGATTTAAGTCAGAGCTTTATTAATGCTTTGCTTGGATGGGATATTTTCACGCCATTAGGCCCTACTCATCCAACACAATACGACCCTTACTATGGTTCTGACCCCTCTCTGTTTAGGCCCTTAACCGAATTTCTTTTTAATAATGCAGAGTACAGAAGACAATATACTGCTCATTTAAGAACAGTGATAAATGAAATAGATACAAATCAAATAAGAAGCGAGGTGCAAACTATGCAGGCAATGGCCTACAGCGCCATGGATAATGACATACACAAGCTCTTTTCTAGCGCTGATTACTTTAATAATGTTGAGCAAGATATTAGTAATTTGGCCTGGGGAGGGTATGGGTTTGGAGGAATAATGTCATGTTTAAGACATAGAATTCCCTTCTTACTTGCGCATTCAGAAATAAGTGCAACTCCACCAAATATATTTAACGTACAGGTTGACAATGGGATTATAACTGCAAATGTTAATAACGAATCCTATGTTGAGTTAATGGCAACAGTTAGCGAATATAATTCAAAGTTTACGTCCTTTGACATGTATGATGATGGAACAAATGGTGATGCCCAAGCAAATGACGGTATTTATTCGTGTTATGTTCCGTTTGCTACCTCTCCTTTAGTAAAGTTTTATTTAAGGGCTAGAAACTCTCAAGCAATGATGCTTTCACCTGAAAGAGCTGAATATGAGTTTTATGAATACTACTCCATTTCTAATGTTTTGGACAAGCCCCAATCGTTTAATAAAGAAATTATTTTTATTACTGATATATTAGGTAAGAAATCCAAATTCAAATACAATACTCCTCTAATTTTTATTTATGATGATGGAAGTGCTGAAAAGAAATTCTTTGTAAAATAAATAGATTTACTTTCATTGTCTATCTTATTTGCAAAAGTTATATTTGCACGAATTAGCTAGAAGTAATCATGAGTAAATTTAAAGAATATAGCGCCCTAGATCTTTCAGCGGTCAACAAAAGTATTTTAGACTTTTGGAGCCAAGAGTCTGTTTTTGAAAAGAGTTTATGCGAGAAAAATAAAAGCTATAACTTTTATGAAGGCCCTCCTTCTGCCAATGGAATGCCAGGCATTCACCATGTTATTGCAAGAACCATAAAAGATCTTTTTTGTAGATACAAAACCTTAAAAGGATTTAATGTTTATCGAAAAGCGGGGTGGGATACACATGGGCTTCCTGTAGAGCTTGGTGTAGAAAAAGAATTAAATATAACTAAAGAAGACATTGGAACTAAGATATCTATTGAAGATTATAATAAAGCATGTAGGGTAAATGTAATGAAATACCAAGCTGCCTGGGAAGATATTACGGCAAAAATGGGTTATTGGGTTGATATGAAAAACCCATATGTTACTTATGACAATAAGTATATTGAAAGTGTTTGGTGGCTGTTAAAGCAATTACACAATAAAAACCTATTATATAAAGGGCATACTGTTCAACCCTTCTCACCAAAAGCAGGTACTGGTCTTAGTACACACGAATTGAATCAGCCAGGTTGCTATCGTAATGTAAAAGACACTTCTGCTATAGCACAATTTAAAATCATAAAAAACAATCATAGTAAATTTTTATTTGAAAAACCGGACAAAAGTATCTTCTTCCTTGCCTGGACAACAACTCCGTGGACTCTTCCGTCAAATACTGCTCTCGCTGTTGGCAAGAAAATAACATATGTGTTAGTTGAAACTGTAAATCAATATAATGGAGATATTTACTGTGTAATACTTGCAAAAGATTTGCTTTCAAAACATTTTAAAACAGAAAATGAAAACATCTCTTTTGAAACATACGAGGTTGGAAACAAATCTCGTCCTTATGTGGTTTTAAAAGAGTTTGCTGGAGATTTATTAGTGGGGCTCGTATATGATCAATTACTAAAATATGCAGTACCAAAAAATGGAGATGCATTTAGAGTTTTGGCTGGTGATTTTGTTACAACTGAAGATGGGACGGGTATCGTACATTTGGCGCCAAGTTTTGGAGCTGATGATAATAGGGTGGCAAAACAAAACGGGATTGGCTCTCTTACTCTTGTTGATGAACAAGGTAGGTTTACCAAAGAGGTAAATGATTTTTACGGACAATATGTAAAAGATGAATTCTACACTGAAAATGACACAAAGCCAAAGCTACCTGCCGATGTTCAGATTATCATTAAACTAAAAGAATCCGGATTACTTTTTAACTCAGAGAAATACGAGCATAGCTACCCTCATTGTTGGAGAACAGATAAGCCAATTTTATATTATCCTATGGATAGTTGGTTTGTAAAAACAACCGAGCACAAGCAAAGAATGATGGAGCTCAACAAAACTATTAATTGGAAACCATCCTCTACTGGTGAAGGCCGATTTGGTAATTGGTTAGAGAATCTTGTAGACTGGAATTTATCACGATCTAGATTTTGGGGTATTCCTTTGCCGATCTGGAGAACAGAAAATGGTAAAGAGGAAATCTGTATAGGCTCACTTGAGGATTTAAAAGCAGAAATAGATCGCTCAGTTAATTTAGGTTTCATGAAAAAAAACCCGCTTGCAGATTTTAAAGCGGGAGATTTCTCTGATAAAAATTATTCCATTTTTGATTTACACAGGCCATATGTCGATGATATAATTTTAGCCTCAAATTCTGGCCTAAAGATGACTAGAGAGCTTGACCTTATTGATGTCTGGTTTGATTCTGGGTCAATGCCATATGCTCAGCTTCACTACCCATTTGAAAACAAAGAGCTGTTTGCAAATCGATTCCCGGCTGATTTCATTGCTGAAGGGGTAGATCAAACAAGAGGTTGGTTTTTCACTTTACATGCAATCTCTACGCTTTTATTTGACTCGGTTGCTTATAAAAATGTTGTGTCAAATGGACTTGTATTAGATAAAGATGGTAATAAAATGTCTAAGCGGCTTGGGAACGCAACAGATCCTTTTCAAACAATTGGGAAACATGGGGCTGATGCTACTAGATGGTATATGATTTCAAATGCACAGCCTTGGGATAATTTAAAGTTCGATGAAGAGGGGATAATCGAAGTTCGAAGGAAGTTTTTTGGCACACTGTATAATGCCTATTCTTTTTTTGCATTATATGCAAATATTGATGGATTTAAATACAATAAAAATGTAAGCTCCTTAGAAGAAAGAGACATAACTGACCGATGGATTATCTCTGAATTAAATTCATTGATAAAAGATGTTGAAGCGCATTATGAGGATTACGAACCAACTAGAGCTAGTCGTGAAATTCAAGATTTTGTAATTACTAAGCTTAGTAACTGGTATATACGCTTAAATAGAAGAAGATTTTGGAAAGGAGAATATAACTCCGATAAAAAAGATGCTTATTGCACCTTATTTGAGTGTTTAAGTACGATTGCAATTATTTCCTGTCCAATTGCTCCTTTCTATATGGACCAGTTGTATCAGGATTTAAATCAGAGCACTAATTCTGTACATTTAGCAAGTTTTCCAAAGTTTGAAAAAAATAATATCAATAAAGTTCTTGAAACGCAAATGCAATTAGCGCAAATAATGTCTTCTTCAATTCTTTCTCTAAGAAAAAAAGAAAAAATTAGAGTGCGACAACCCCTTGCTAGCGCATTAGTTGCGGTGTCAAATGAAGAAACCCGACAGGCTCTTGAGAGGTCAAAAGAAATAATATTAGGCGAAACAAACTTGAAAGGACTAGAGTTTCTATCAGAAGATTCCGATATGCTTTCAAAAAAAGCAAAACCAAATTTTAAAATATTAGGACCAAAATATGGAAGCAAAATAAAGGAGGTTTCAACTCTTATTCAAAACTTAAATAACGAACAAATTAAAACACTTGAATCTCATGGCTCAATAAATGTTAAGGAGGGTGTCGAAATTTCGATCGACGATGTAGAGATTGTTTCTCAAGATATCGCAGGATATTCCGTTTCAACAAATAATTATTTTAGTGTTGCTTTGGATGTTAGTATTTCACAAGAGTTAAGCGATGAAGGTTTGGCAAGAGAATTTATAAATCGAATTCAAAATTTACGAAAAGACAAAGGTTATTTGGTAACTGATAAAATTTATATTGAACTTGGAAAAAACAATGAAGTTGAAAGAGCGATTAAAAATAATTTGACATATATTTGTAATGAAACATTAACAGAAGAGCTTAAATTTAGTTCGAAAAAATTAGAAAATTATGACGAATTAAATCTGGTAAACAACATTATCTGTAAAGTTTTAATTTATAAGAAATAGTATGAAAGAAAAAACAACATATACAAAGGCAGAGTTAAAGGAATTCGAAAATTTAATATTACAAAAAATTGATAGTGCTGAGGAAGATTTAGCAATTTTAAGAGCATCCTGCGCAAATGATGCAGACAATGGAACAGAAGACACTTCTCCAACATTTAAAGCCTTTGAAGAAGGCTCTACTACTCTATCAAAAGAGGAAAACACTAAGCTAGCCGAAAGACAGGCAAAGTTTATTATTAGCCTTAAAAATGCATTAATTAGAATTGAAAACAATTCATATGGTGTTTGCCGAGTTACTGGAAAGTTAATTTCCAAAGAACGCCTGACATTAGTTCCTCATGCCACACTTAGTATTGAAGCAAAAAAAGCTCAATAAAATTAAGATTTGAAAAAAGTACTTACTACAGCACTTCTTCTTCTAGTTGTAGATCAGCTGTTAAAATTCTGGATTAAAACAAACATGTTTTTGGGCCAAGAGTTTAAAATCTTTGACTGGTTCATAATTCATTTTACTGAAAATAATGGCATGGCCTTTGGCTTAGAGTTTGGTGGTGACACGGGCAAGATAATGCTAAGTCTTTTCAGGATCATTGTAATAGTCTGGGGTTTTTCTTACATAACTACACTTACTAAATCAAAACTTCCAAATGGATTGTTAATAGCCTTAGGCCTTGTTTTTGGAGGGGCTATTGGAAATATTATTGATGGGGTGTTTTATGGCGTACTATTTAATGATAGTTATAATCAAATTGCGGAGTTTCTTCCTGCTGTTGGTGGCTATTCTACATTTCTGATGGGAAAGGTTGTTGACATGTTTTATTTCCCTCTTATAAACACCCATTTTCCTGATTGGTTACCCTTTTTTGGGGGAGAGCATTTTATTTTCTTTAGGCCTGTTTTTAATATTGCTGATGCAGGAATTTCTGTAGGAATGTTTATGCTAATCCTTTTTTACAGAAAGCATTTTAGATAATTGGTACTCATATACTGCTACAACAAGCAACAGGATGTTAAAATTATAAACAAAGTCTTCAATTGGAATATTTAAGATTCTTATAGATAAATTTTCTAAATCATTATAATATACTACTGGATCTTCTGTAAAGCTGCCTGTTAAAAAACCATTTACAACAATAAAAGGAATTAGAGCAAAAACATACATTACTTGAAATTTGTGCCACCAGCCAGGCTGTAATAAATATATTAATACCAAAGAGACACCAGCTAGAGAAAAATATAGGCTAGTATATGTCTTTTCATTTAGCAGGCAGGCCAAAATAATAAAAACAATACCACAAAGAAATGTAACTTTATAATTTGTTAAAGATGGCTTTTTAGGATTAAGGAAGTAATTTGTACATTCATAAATAAAAACACAGCAAAATGGTATAATTAAAAAGAACAGCCATTCTTCTATTGGCAAATTAGCCAAATAAACACCACAAACAAATTCTTTATTGAAGCTCCAAACTCCAATATTTGTAAAATAAATGTCAATTGGAATATGTATCCCAATCATTAAAAATACACCGCTTAAAAGTGCTGGCCATTTTTTATAATAATTTAATTTATTTTCAAAACTTCTAATAAAAGGAAAACTAAATGAGAATAGCAAAAGGAAAAAGTAAAAATACTTACTATACAATTCCATAATTAATAAATTGAATTATAAAAAAAAGAATTTGTGATCCTAAAAGTGCAAAACATAAAAAAGGATTCGGTTTTGCATCAAATTTTAAAATTATAGAATGTATTATTAAGGAAAACAAGAACCAGGCAATATAGTTTTGAGTTGGAATCACACTGTTTTTCCAATGCCAAAAATCTAAACTTGCTGAAATAGGTTCAATTAGCATATCGGTTAACACCATCAAAACTGATGCGGCTATAACAATTAAAATTTTAGGCTTAAAAATATATGCTGCAATTCCAAATGTTGAAACAGAAAGTGTCAGCCAATTTACCCCCATAATTAATGGGGTGTTTAATATCTTCAGACCTAAGGTCTCTCCATAGTAATACTCTCCAAATATAAATTTAAATCTTACCCCAAGCACTTCCATAAAATAGCCAATTATAAAAACAACAAGAATAGTTTTAAGAAAGCTTAATGAAAAATCATTGTTTGCATAAAGAAATATACCAAGAATTAACAAAAGGTTTAAAGGGGTTAATTTTAAAATAACCTCTCTCAGACTTGGAAAACAAAGTGCTACCGCCCCAATAATATTAAATAAGAATATAAAAAAAACTGAAAGATATATTTTATTATTTTTCATTTATTGCAGGTATTAATCCATCAACAATTTTGGCAGATGACAAAACCAAAGGAACACCCCCTCCTGGATGAACGCTTCCACCGCAAAAATACAAACCTTTAATTTTTCTAGAAAAATTTGGATGTCTAAAAAAAGCGGCGCCTTTAGAGTTTGATGAGGTTCCATATAAAGAGCCGGCAAAAGAATGTGTTTCTGCTTGAATATTACGAGGATCAGCAGCAGCCTCATAAGCAATTAAACGCTCAATATCTATTTTTAAAATTCTGCTTAACTTATTTATAACATTAGATCTAGCCTCAGCAAGTAGCTTGTTCCAATCTTGCCCAGAGTTAAAAGGGGTATTAATCATTACAAACCAATTTTCCATGTTTTTTGGGGCGTCAGAAGAGGTTTTTTTAGAGCTTATATTAATATATATGGTAGGGTCTTTATAGATATGACCTTTTTGAATTGACTCAAATTCTTTTTTATAATCCTCTGAAAAAAAAATATTATGCAAATCAAGACTCTGAAACTCTTTTTTAATTCCTAAATAAAAAATAATTGCGGAAGATGATCTTTCTTGTTCTGTATTCAGTTTAAAGCTGTATTTGGCAGGTAAAAGCTTTTTATAAACATAATAAACATCATTATTACAGACGATTATATCTGAAAAAAACTCTTTGGCTTCTGTTAAAATAGAAACAACCTTATTTTTATCAATGTTAATTTTTTTTACGGGAGCATTAAACTTGAATTCTACTCCTATTTCCTGGGCAAGATTAAAAAGAGATGTAGAAATAGATCGCATCCCATTTTTAGGATAAAAAACACCTCTAACAAATTCTAGATGGGATATACTGTTTAAAACTCCTGGGGCTAAATAAGGGTTTGAACCGTTATATGTTGCATATCTATTAAAGAGCTGGCTGATTTTTTTATTTTTAAACTTTTTATTATTCACTTTATTCATGCTTGAAAACAGGTTTAAAAATGGGATTTTTAAAAATGAATAAAAAACCTTAAGAGAAAGATAGCTTGTTAGTTTATGTAGCGACTTCTCCAAAAAAAGGTGGCTTGTAGAGTTAAAGACAAATGTATTGTGTTTAATATACTTTATTATTTTTCTTTTAGATACTCTAGTTTTTTCATAAACTTCTTTGGCAAAATCTGTTGTTTTGGCATGTGCAACAATAGACGTTCCATCTTCATAAAAATACCTACAAGATTCGTTTAGTTTATTATAATTAAAGTAATCCTTAGGGTTTTTCTTTGCTAAGTAAAACAGTTCGTCAATTTTTTCAGGCATTGTTAAAAGGGATGGCCCTTTATCAAACCTAAATCCCTTTTTTTTAATCTCCGCCGCTTTACCGCCAAAAGAAGAATTTGCTTCAAAAACAACAACCTTATAGCCTTTTAAACGAAGTCTAATTGCGGCGGCTAAACCTCCAATTCCTGATCCGATTATAGATGCTTTATTCAATTTAATTTATAGTAAGTCGTTCTTGATCATATACTCGGCAATTTGAACGGTATTGGTAGCTGCTCCTTTTCGAAGGTTGTCTGCAACAATCCAAAGATTTAAACTGTTTTTTTCACTATGATCTCTTCTAATCCTTCCAACAAAGACATCATCCTTTCCTTTTGAGCTGATTGGCATTGGATAACTATTTTTATGAATATCATCTACTACCTTTAAACCCTTTGTGTTATTAAGAGTTTTATAAATATCATTAATTATAAAATCATTTGAAAAAGTAATGTTTACGCTTTCGCAGTGCCCCCCTTCAATTGGGATTCTAACAGCTGTTGCTGTAATGGCTATTGATTTATCTAAAATTTTATGAGTTTCATTTACCATTTTCATCTCTTCTTTTGTATAGCCATTCTCTTCAAAATCATCAATATGAGGCAGTGCATTTCGATAAATTGGGTGGGGATAGGCCATTTCTCCAGCCAATCCCTGTTCTTCATTATTTAGCTGATCAACCGCCTGCTTTCCCGTTCCCGTAACAGATTGATAGGTAGAAATAATAATGCGTTTTATTTTATATTTTTTATGCAGTGGCGCTATGGCAATTAATAGCTGTATTGTTGAACAGTTTGGGTTTGCAACAATTATATCATTCTTTTCAAGTTGAGCTCCATTAATCTCAGGTATTATTAATTTGTGATCTGAAATCATTCTCCAATAGGATGAGTTATCTATTACCTTACAGCCTATTTCCGCAAGTTTTGGAGCCCATATTTTAGAAATATGAGAGCCTGCAGAAAATAGTGCTAAGTCTGGTTTTTTTGCTAGCATCTCTTCTAAATCAATGATAAAATGGCTTTTGTTATTGATGATTAATTCCTTGCCTTTTGATTTATTCGACGCAACTAAAATCAACTCAGAATAAGCAAGATTTTTCTCTTGAATTATCTTTAAAATTTCGTTGCCAACCATTCCTGTGGCCCCAACAATTGCTAATTTCATATTAAAATTATTACTAATCAAAAGTACTATATTTACAAATTATAGAGTGGAGAAAATTAAGTTTTTAAAATGCCCGCAGATCAATCACTAAAACCCATAATAAGCACTATTCCCCAAAAACCAGGAGTATACCATTTTTATGACTCTGATGGTGAGGTCATATATGTTGGAAAGGCAAAGAATCTAAAAAGAAGGGTTTCGTCATACTTTACAAAAACACATAAAAGGTTAAAAACAAAAAACTTAGTTAGCAAAATTACTAACATCAGCTGTATAATTGTTGAAACTGAAATTGACGCACTATTGTTGGAGAATAACTTAATAAAAAAACATCAACCAAGATACAATATCTTGCTAAAAGATGACAAATCATATCCATGGATTTGTATAAAAAAAGAAGAATTTCCAAGAGTTTTTCAAACACGAAATGTCGTAAAAGACGGCTCAGAATATTTTGGGCCATACATGTCTGGCTATGTTGTTAATGTTTTATTAGATTATTTTTCTGAATTATTTTACGACAATGGATTTACACCTGACTCTTATTTAAACAGAAGGGTAAGTAATAGTTCTAAGGATAACTACCAAAAAACCATTGATAAAATAAGAGCCATTTTAAAAGGAGACATAAAAAACATTATAATTAGTTTGAAAAATAGAATGATCTTGTTTTCTGAAAAGTTAGACTTTGAAAATGCCCAAAAAACAAAAGAAAAAATTGCTCTTTTAAATAATTATCAATCTAAATCTGCTATAGTAAGCTCAAAAATTAACAATGTAGATGTTTTTAGCATCTGTTCTGAAAAGAATTTTGCTTTTGTTAATTATCTAAAAATTACAAGCGGGTCGGTTGTTCTTTCTCATTCTGTAGAAATTAAAAAAAAGCTTTCAGAAGATGATGAAAGCATTTTACAATTTGTTATTACAGACTTAAGAAGAAGATTTAATAGTGTTTCTAAAACTATTTTTTGCTCTCACAACATAAATTGTATTTGGCCTGAAACAAAATTAATCGTTCCAAAAATTGGTGATAAAAAAAAGCTGATTGAACTTTCTCTTAGAAATGCTAAGTATATGCAATTTGAAAAAAAGAAGCAAAAGCTCATGTCTAAAGAGAAAAAAGAGAAAACTACTTCTGTGTTTAGGCTTAAAGAAGACTTAAGACTAAAGCAAATCCCTATTCATATTGAATGCTTTGACAATTCCAATTTACAAGGAACAAACCCTGTTGCTGCTTGCGTAGTGTTTAAAAATGGTAAGCCTAGTAAAAAAGAATATCGACTGTTTAATATTAAAACTGTTGTAGGGCCTGACGACTATAAATCAATGGAAGAAGTTGTTTTAAGAAGATACAAACGTCTCATAAATGAGAAAAGAAAGCTACCCCAATTGATTGTAATTGATGGTGGTAAGGGACAATTAAGCTCTGCTGTAAAGAGCTTGAAAAAGCTAAATATTGATGGGCAAATTGCAATCATTGGAATTGCTAAAAGATTAGAGGAAATCTATTTTCCCAACGACTCAACCCCACTGTATTTAGACAAAAAATCTTCAAGCCTTAAACTTATTCAACAGTTGAGAAATGAGGCTCATCGTTTTGGCATTAACCATCACAGGAGAAAAAGAGTCTCTGAAAAGATTAAAACATCTTTAGATAATATTTCAGGAATAGGGCCAAAAACATCTACCTTATTATTGAAAAGATTTGGCTCTGTAAAAAACTTAATGAAAGCTGATTACAAAACTGTTCAAGAGCTTATTGGTAAGTCTAAAGCAAAAAAGATTTTTGGAAAAATCTAAATTATTTTTCCTGTTTCATTTGTGGGAAAAACAAAACATCTTGAATAGACGCACTATTTGTCATTATCATTGCCAGTCTATCTATGCCTATCCCAAGACCTGCCGTTGGTGGCATTCCATACTCGATTGCTCTTAAAAAATCTTCATCAAGAACCATAGCCTCTTCATCTCCTTTTTTAGCTAATTCAAGCTGCTCTTTAAATCGTTCTCTTTGATCAATAGGGTCGTTTAATTCGGAAAACGCATTGCACAGCTCCTTTCCATTACAAATGGCTTCAAAGCGCTCAACTAAGCCTTCTGTTGTTCTGTGTTTTTTTGCTAGAGGAGACATTTCTACTGGGTAGTCAGTTATAAATGTTGGCTGAATAATGTTTTTTTCACATTTTTCTCCAAAAATTTCATCAATTAACCTTCCTCTACCCATACTTTTATCAATTGTAATTCCAAGTTTTTTTGCTGTTTCTTTTAATTCACTTTCGTTCATTTGAGAAATATCAATGCCTGTGTACTCTTCAATTGCCTCATACATTGTTAATCTTTTCCATGGCTTTTTAAAGCTAATTATATTTTCTCCAACTTTTAAATCTGTTTTATTGTGTAAGTCTACAGCTATCTTTTCTACCATCTCTTCAACTAAACACATCATCCAATTATAGTCTTTGTAAGCGACATAAAGCTCCATTTGCGTAAACTCTGGATTATGAAATCTACTCATTCCTTCATTTCTAAAATCTTTTGAAAACTCATATACCCCGTCAAAACCACCAACAACTAATCTTTTAAGGTACAGCTCATTTGCAATTCTTAGATACAAATCCATGTCTAAAGTATTGTGGTGTGTCTTAAATGGTCGAGCAGCTGCACCTCCATATATTGGCTGTAGAATTGGTGTCTCTACCTCCATATACCCTTTGTTGTTTAAGTAGTTTCGCATTGAATTGGTAAGCTGAGTTCTTTTAACAAAAGTCTCTTTTATATCTGGATTCACTACAAGATCAACATATCTCTGTCTGTATCTTTTCTCTGGATCGGTAAATGCATCGTAAATATTTCCATCAGAGTCAAGCTTAGGTAGAGGGAGCGGCTTAAGAGATTTGGATAAAATGGTGATTTTTTTTACCATAACAGAAATCTCTCCAACCTTAGTTTTAAATACAGAACCTTCTATACCTAATATATCTCCAATATCTAGTAGCTTCTTAAAAACTTGATTATACATTGTTTTATCCTCACCCTCACAAACCTCATCTCTATTAACATATAACTGTATCTTTCCACTAGAATCCTGTAGTTCCGCAAAAGAAGCTTTTCCCATAATTCTTCTACTCATAATCCTTCCTGCAATTACTACCTTAAGCTCATTTCCTTCTTTATAGCTCTGCTTAATTTCATTAGCTGTTGTAGTGACAGGAAAAACATCTGCTGGATAACAATTAATTCCTAAGTCTTTAAGCTTTTGTAAAGATTCTCTTCTGACTAATTCTTGTTCAGAACGCTCTAGTGACATATTTAAAATTTTTTGTAAAGATATAAATTCTTTATACCTATTATTTTGTAATATTGACTTCTTTTTAAAATACCACAATATGAAAATGAACGACTATATTAATGATTTTACAAATCACCTTTCAGACGCCTTAACAATTGGGAACTCTGCAGTTCTAAAAAAGACAAATAAATCTTTTTCGAATATTTTAATTTGTGGCCTTGGGGGTAGTGGTATTGGTGGTACAATTGTAAAAGACTTAATATCAAAAGACATTTCTATTCCAATTGAAACTTCAAAGGGTTATGATATTCCTGGATTTGTGAATGAGAAAACTCTGGTTATTGCCTGTTCTTATTCTGGAAACACAGAGGAAACTATTTCTGCACTAAATAAATGTTTAGAAAATAATGCTGAGGTTGCTATTGTGTGTTCAGGAGGTAAATTACAAGATTTAGCTTTGGAAAAAGACCTTAACCACATCATTATTCCTGCAGGAAACCCGCCAAGAGCAATGTTTGGCTATGGTTTTACTCAATTATTTTTTGTTCTAAATAATTATGGAATCATTAACGATTCCTTTAAAGCTGATTTTGAAAAATCCATTTTATTAATTAATACAGAGCAAGAAAACATAAAAAAAACTGCACAAGATATTTCTAAAAAACTATTTAATACAACTCCAATCATTTATGTTGCTGATGGTTTTGAGGGTGTGGCCGTGAGATTTAGGCAACAAATTAATGAAAACAGTAAAATGCTGTGTTGGCACCATGTAGTTCCTGAAATGAATCATAATGAATTGCTTGGATGGAGAACTAATGTAGAAAACACATCAGTAATTTATCTTAGAAATGAAAGTGACTACTATCGAAATAAAACACGAATTGACATTAATAAATCTGTTATTGAGAAATACACTTCAAACATTTCTGAAATTTGGAGCCTTGGAAATTCTTCAATTGAGAGAAGCCTGTATTTAATAAATGTTGGGGATTGGATTTCATGGTATTTATCAGAGCTTAACAATGTCGATGCAATTGAAATTGATGTTATTAATTATTTAAAAGAAAAACTCTCTGATCTTTAAATCTCATGCAAACTGCTTATTTTAAAGACATTGGATTAATTGAATATAAAGAGGCATGGTTGTTTCAAGAAAAATTTTTCAATAAGATTCTTGAGATTAAATCAAAAAACAGAAATGAGGGAACTAAAATAGCAACAGAAAACCATCTAATTTTTTGTGAACACCCACATGTCTACACCTTGGGGAATAGTGGAAATAAAGACAATCTTTTAGTTAACGAAGAATATCTAAAATCTAGAGGAGCTACCTTTTATAAAACTAATCGAGGTGGAGATATAACCTATCATGGTCCAGGACAAATTGTTGGTTATCCTATTTTTGATCTAGATAATTTTTTCAATGACATAGGAAAATATTTGCGATTTTTAGAAGAGGTTATTATTCTAACGCTTAAAGAGTATGGCCTTAATGGTGAGCGCTCTATAGGCGAAACGGGAGTTTGGCTTGATGTTGGCAAACCAACAGCAAGAAAAATTTGTGCAATGGGAGTAAAAACAAGTAGGTGGGTAAGTATGCATGGTTTTGCGTTTAACTTAAATACCGATTTATCTTATTTTGAGAATATAATTCCATGCGGTATCAACGATAAAAAAGTTACTTCCTTAGAAAAGGAAAAAGGATATAAAATTGATGTTAATCGCGCTAAATCCATATTAAAATCAAATTTGGAACGTGTTTTTGATTTAAAACTTGAATAATCAAAAAGTTTATTAAATCAAGCTCTAAATGCAAATAAAATATATATTTTTATATTCAACAAAAAACTATCCTAAACATGAGTAAATCACTGCTAGAATTTAAAAACCTAGTTACCGAGTTTCATACCGAAGGAACTACTGTGAAGGCTGTAAATGATGTGAGCTTTACTCTTAACAAAGGGGAAACAGTTGGAATTGTAGGAGAGTCTGGTTCAGGAAAGTCTGTAACATCCTTATCTGCAATGAGATTAATTCCAAACCCTCCAGGAATAATAAGTGGTGGAGAAATTATTTTTCATAAAAAGGGTGGGGGGAAAGTAGATTTATTAAAGTGTTCTGAGGAGGAAATGAGATCATACCGAGGCAATGATATAGCCATGATTTTTCAAGAACCAATGACTTCTCTGAACCCTGTATTTACTTGTGGAGATCAGGTTTTAGAAGCAATAATGCTACACCAAAACCTAAATAAAGAAGATGCAAAAAAATTAACTATTGAACTTTTTGAAAAAGTTCAGCTTCCAGATCCTGAAAGAATTTTCAGTACATACCCACATCAAATATCAGGAGGTCAAAAACAAAGGGTAATGATTGCTATGGCGATGAGTTGTGAGCCGTCTGTTTTAATTGCAGATGAACCTACAACAGCCTTAGATGTTACAGTCCAAAAGACTATTTTACTTCTTATGCAAAAATTACAAAAAGAGAAAGATATGGGTATTATGTTCATAACACATGATCTTGGAGTAATTGCAGAGCTTGCTGATAAAGTTGTTGTAATGTACAAGGGTAAAATTGTTGAGCAAGGAAATGTTTGGGAAATATTCACAAACCCTCAGCACCCTTATACAAAAGGATTGCTGGCCTGTAGGCCTCCTCTAGAAAAAAGGTATTCTTTTCTTCCAACTGTATCAGATTTTATGAAGATTGATGAAAATGGTAATATTATTGACAATAATATTAGCGTTGCAGAATTTACCAAAAACCTTGTTATCTCTGATACAGAAAGACAAAAAAAACAAAAAGAATTGTTTTCAAAAAAAGCAGTTTTACAACTAAAAAATCTAAAAACTTATTTTCCAATAAAAAACGGTTTTTTTGGTGGAATCTCAAGCTATGTTAAAGCAGTAAATGATGTTACTTTCGATGTGTTTCCTGGAGAAACCTTAGGGTTAGTTGGAGAGTCTGGATGTGGAAAAACTACAATTGGAAGAACTATCCTAAGACTTGAAGAACCAACTGAAGGAGAAATGATTTATAAGGGGCAAGATATTGTTAAGATGACTGCTGATGAGCTTAGAGCTTTTAGAAAAGAAGTACAGATTATATTTCAGGACCCATACTCTTCTTTAAACCCTAGGATGACTATTGGAAATGCTATTATGGAGCCTATGCAGGTACACGATATACTAGACAATGATGAGCAAAGAAAAGAAAAAGTAAAAGAACTTTTAACTAAAGTAAGTTTAGATCCCGCCCACTTTTACAGGTATCCGCATGAATTTTCGGGCGGACAAAGACAACGTATTGGAATTGCTCGTGCCTTAGCTGTTAACCCAAAGTTTATTATTTGTGACGAGTCTGTTTCTGCTCTAGATGTATCTGTTCAGGCGCAGGTTTTAAACCTGTTAAATGATTTAAAAGAAGAATTTGGATTAACATATATTTTTATATCTCATGATCTTTCGGTTGTAAAATACATGAGTGATCGAATGGTTGTAATGCAAGAGGGAGAAATAGAGGAAATGGGCGATGCAGATCAAATATACAATACGCCAAAAACAGATTATACACAGAAGTTAATCGATGCTATTCCAGAGGGAAAGCTAGAGGACATAAAAGGCCATTTAGAAAAGAAAGGTATATCCGTTTCTTAGAGGTTATAAAATCATTTCAGGAATATCCCCATCAACAATTAAATTTGCTTGAGTAGCTGAAATAATCTCTGCAACAGTAACTCCAGGGGCTCTCTCAACAAGCTTAAAACCATTTAAAGTTACATCAACCACTGCAAGGTCAGTAACAATTTTTTTAATACAATTTACTCCTGTAATCGGAAGGGTGCATTTTTTCAATAATTTACTTTCTCCTTTTCGATTTGTATGAGTCATTGCTACAATAATGTTTTCAGAAGAGGCAACTAAATCCATTGCGCCCCCCATTCCTTTAACCATTTTTCCTGGAATTTTCCAGTTTGCAATATCTCCATTTTCAGCTACCTCCATAGCCCCCAAAACACTAAGTTGAATATGATTTCCTCTAATCATAGAAAATGAAGTTGCTGAGTCAAATAAAACAGCCCCAGGCACAGTAGTTATCGTTTGCTTACCAGCATTAATCATATCAGCATCCTCCTCTCCTTCAAAAGGAAATGGACCCATTCCCAACACCCCATTTTCAGACTGAAACTCAACATTAATATTTTTAGGTATGTGATTAGCAACAAGTGTTGGTATACCAATACCTAAATTGACATATGTATTATTTTCCAACTCTTGAGCAATTCTTTGAGCAATTCCATTTTTTTCAAGTGCCATTTAATTCTTTTTTCTTGTTGTTCTGTTTTCTATTCTTTTTTCAAACGCATCTCCCTTTATAATTCTTTGAACAAAAATTCCAGGAGTATGAATTTCATTCGGGTTTAACTCTCCCGCCGGAACAAGCTCCTCCACCTCAGCAACAGTGATTTTTCCAGCCATTGCCATTAGCGGATTAAAATTTCTTGCTGTTCCTTTGAAAATCAAATTTCCCGCTGTATCTCCTTTCCAGGCTTTAACAAAAGAAAAATCAGAAATAAGAGCATGCTCTAGAATGTGTTTCTTTCCATTAAAGACTCTTACCTCTTTATTCATTTGCACTTCTGTCCCATAGCCTGCGGGAGTAAAAAAAGCAGGAATACCAGCTCCTCCAGCTCTACATCGTTCTGCAAGACTTCCTTGGGGAATTAGCTCAACCTCTAGCTCATTGGAAAGCATCTGACGCTCAAACTCTGCATTTTCACCAACATATGATGAAATCATTTTTTTAATTTGTTTTTTTTCTAAAAGTATGCCCAAACCAAAACCATCGACACCAGCATTATTAGAAATGCATGTTAAGTTATTAACTCCTGAATCAGAGATAGCTTTTATTGCATTTTCTGGAATTCCGCTTAAACCAAAACCTCCAAACATAAATGTCATGCCGCTTTTTATACCAGCAATTGCCTTCTCAATAGTATTTATTTCTTTATTTATCATTTTTAAAATTCTTCTTCGATTGAAATTACCGCATCATCACAATCTAATTTTACATCAACAGTTCTTGAAATATCAAATGGCAAAGGATAAACTTTAGAGTTTGCGGTATCAGCATATACTCTTTTCATATATTCTGCAAAAATTGGCAAAGCCATATTTGCTCCTTGCCCATATACAATATCTCTAAAGTGAACGCTTCTGTCGTCACAACCTGTCCAAACTCCTGTAACTAAATTGGGAGTAATTCCCATAAACCAGCCGTCAGATTGGTTTTGAGTTGTTCCTGTTTTGCCTCCAATTTCATTTTTAAATCCATACTTATATCTTAGCCTAACACCTGTTCCAGATCTCTTTTTTGCCGCAGGACTATAAACCCCATCAACAACCCCTTGTAGTAAGCGAACCATAACATCTGCTGTTTCTTCACTCATAGCCTCATTAGATTCGGGGATAAAACGCTCTAAAACAACTCCATTTTTATCTTCTATTCTTGTTACAAAAATAGGCTCAACCCAAACCCCTTTATTTGAAAAGGTTGAGTAGGCTCCAACCATTTCATAAACTGAAAGATCAAAAGTCCCAAGGCATAGTGAGGGAACTGCAAGTATTTTACTTTTAACACCTATTTTTTTAGCTAGATCCACAACAGCATGTGGGCCAAATTGTTTCATAATATATGCCGTAACTGTGTTTATTGAATTTGCTAAGCCATATTTTAAAGAAAGGGTAAGTCCCTCAAGCTCCTCACTTCCAGAATTCTTTGGTGTCCAGTCTTTCTCTAGCCTCCATTTATATTTATCAAACACCACAGGGACATTTGGAACCTGAAAGCATGGGTCATACCCTTCTTGAATTGCAAGAGAATATAAAAAGGGTTTAAATGTAGAACCCACCTGTCTTTTTCCTGATGTGACGTGGTCATATTGAAAATTCTCGTAGTTTATCCCACCAACGTATGCTTTTACATGTCCTGTCTTTGGCTGCATACTCATTAATCCAGAATGCAAAAAATATTTGCTATAAACCAATGAGTCTCTTGGAGACAAAACGGTATCTCTTTTACCATTCCAAGAAAACAATTTCATTTCAGTTTTAGTATTAAAAACCTTTCTAATTTGGTCAATGGTTTTTCCTTGAGACTTAAGCCTTTTATAGCGAACAGACCTTCTCATTGCCATATCAATTATTTCATCAATTTGTTCAGGCTCAAAATCTTCAGGAAATGGGGCGTTGGTATATCCTTCCCAGTGATTATAAAATACTTTTTGAAGGTCAGAAATATGGGTTTCTACCGCTTCTTCTGCAAATTTTTGTAGTCGAGAGTCTATTGTGGTATAAATTTTTAATCCATCCGTGTACAAGTTATATGAGCTCCCGTCAGATTTCATTTTAGCTGAACACCACTTCTTCATTTCTCCTCTTAAGTATTCTCTAAAATATGGAGCTAATCCAGAATTATGACTTGCTTTTTTAAAGTCCAAAACCACTGGAAGCCGAACAAGCGAGTCATAAAGCGAATCAGATATAAACTCATACTTATTCATTTGAAACAAAACCGTATTTCGCCTTCTTTGTGTCAGCTCAAGTCTTCTGTTTGGATTGTATAAAGCTGAGTTTTTTAACATCCCAACCAACATTGCTGACTCTTGAATGTTTAGGTTTTTTGGAGACTTATTAAAATAAACTCTAGATGCAGACTCTATTCCTACGGCATTGTTTACCCAGTCATACCTGTTTAAATACATTAGCAATATTTCATCTTTTGTATATCTCCTCTCAAGTTTTGCAGAGATGACCCATTCTTTAAGCTTTTGTTTAATTCTGTCTAGCCCAGAAGCTGGTTGTTTTGTAAACAGCATTTTAGCAAGTTGCTGAGTAATTGTACTTGCCCCTCCGGACTGTCCTTTTGCTGAAAAAACCCCATAAACAGCCCTAAACAGTGCCCTAACATCTATTCCTGAGTGTTCTCTGTAACGAATATCTTCCGTGGACAAAAGAGCGTTTATGAATTGCTGTGGAATATCATCCCTAACTGCAGAGGTTCTATTTTCAAAAAAATATTTTCCAATAACAACACTATCAGCAGAAATTATTTCAGTAGCTAGATTGTTTTGTGGGTTTTCTAATTGATCAAATGTTGGTAGTGGTCCAAAAAACTCAAATGAAGCCAAAGAAACTAAAGAAAAAACAAACATAAACGGGCTTAAAATAATAAGCCAAATAAAAATAATTTTTTTTCTATTTTTCACTTTTTTTAACATTTATCCCTAGTGCTATAATTCCTTTTAAGCTTCTAATTTCTGGTTCATCTCCATAACGCATTGCTTGTTCAATAGTTATGGTGCTGGCTTGTTTTGAATTAAAGGTTACGTTTTCAGCAAAACAATAATCTACTTCTTTTATGTCTCCAAAACCCTTTCCAAGCCACCTTCCGTTTTTTTCTGAAAGAATTACCTCTATAGTATCTGTTTTTTCTTTAAAGCTAACAAATAAAAAAATATTTTGATATTCAAAATCTGTATTGTGTCTAACTTTTAAATACAGATTGTGTTTTGTTGTAGAGTCAACAACGCCATGTGTAAGAGTAATTATTGAATCGGTATGCCAACTGTCTTCTTTGAAAATGCTATAACTACTGTTCCCGTTGGTATAGCAGCTGGCGAATAAAAGTAAACTGAAAAAGCTAAGTATTATTCTCATGATTATCCTTTAATGACAAATTTACGCTTTAGTTTTAACAAATCAGAAAGTTCAAGGGCAAGCTGAAAAAATATAATTTTTGAATTTGCATTTCTCTTAATTTTTTTTATTGCCCTTTCAAAAAGACTAATGATAGAGATACTGTTTTCTTGATGTACAAATTTTGCAAAATTTTCTAAAAACCTTTTTTCTTCAATGGACAGAAGATTTATGCTTTGATCTGAAAAATTATAAATTAAACACTCTCTAAAAATCGATAGGCAATACCCAAGAAAGTTTCTTTGTTGTTCGCGATTTTTTAATGATATTGCATCGCACCAATCAGATATTTCTGAAAAATTGTTTTTAAAACATAGTCTATTTAGCACTTTAAACTCTTCAAAAAAAAATGCTGGAAGAGCCTCATCAGCATAAGACCAAACTTTGCCCATATTACCATTTGATAATCTACAGAAATTTAAAAAACTCTCAGATTTTTGGATTTTACTATTTTCAATTGTATCGTTTACTGTATAGCTTGGTATTCTTGTGTGCTGCAATCTGGATAAAATTGTATCTATTATTAATCCCTTGTCATCAGAGACCAGTAATAATATTGTTTTATTTGGGGGTTCCTCTAAAAGTTTTAAAAATTTATTTGCCGCCTTAATATTCATTTTTTCAGGCATCCATATGATAATCGCTCTATATTTCGCCTCGAATATTTTAAGTGATAGCTTTCTGTTTAACTCTTTAATTTGGTGAGAATAAATAACAGCCTCTTTTTTCTTATCTGATGTTTTTTCTAAAAACTTTTCCTTGTAATGGATTAGCCATTTCGATAAAGAAAGGTATGGGTTTTTTAAAAATTGTTCTCTCCAATCCCCTACAAAATCATCGCTTGTTTTGTTTTCAGTTGAAGAGGTTCTGATTATTGGAAAAATAATATGTAGGTCCGGGTGGATTAGTTTAGAAAATTTTAAACAAGACGAGCAGTTATTGCAAGAGTCCTTTTTTTCTGGCGACTGACAATTGAGTCTTCTAGCATACGCCAAAGCCAGGGCTAATTTTCCAGAACCTTCAGAACCATAAAAAAGCTGAGCATGCGCTATTCTATTGTGCGTTATACCTCCACCCAACTCTTCCTTGGTTTCTTCTAGCCCTATAACTTCGCTGAAACGCATCCAAATTCTTTATTTCAAATTTAATTAAAAAGAAAGAAATGGCTTCATTTATTATATTTTTGTGGTATGCAAAATTTAAAAAACCAATCTTTCAAAAATAAGCGTGTTCTTATTAGGGTAGATTTTAATGTTCCTCTTAATGATTCACAAGAAATTACCGATATTAGTAGAATTAGCGCTGCTATTCCAACCATTGAAAAAATAATTTTAAATGGAGGGATCCCCGTTATCATATCTCATCTTGGCAGGCCAAAGGGCAAAGACTCTAATTTATCTTTGCTTCCTATTGCAAAAAAACTTGCTGAAATGCTAAACAAAAATGTAGTTTTTTTAAATGACTGTGTTGGGGAAAAAGTAAAATCAAAACTAAGTAATTCAGTTTATGGAGAGATTTATCTTCTAGAAAACTTAAGATTTCACGCAGAAGAAACTAGTGGTGATCTTGTTTTTTCTAAGGAGCTAGCTTCTTTAGCTGACGCTTATATCAATGATGCGTTTGGCACATCTCATAGAGCGCACGCCTCAACATTTGGGGTTTCTCAATTTTTTAAAAAAAATAAATATTGTGGGCTTTTATTAGAAAAAGAAATTTCAAGTCTTAATTCTGTTTTTAAAAATCCAAGCCGACCATTTGCTGCAGTTATTGGTGGCGCAAAAATAAGCAGTAAAATTGATGTCCTAATGTCTTTACTAAACAGTGTTGATAAACTTATTATTGGCGGCGGTATGGCGTATACTTTTATTGTAGCAAAAAAAGGAGATGTAGGAAAATCTCTGGTGGAAGACAATAAAATCAAAGCTGCATTAGAAATTATAAAAGAAGCAGAAGAAAAAAATGTCAAATTAATTTTGCCTATTGACTCTGTTAACTCAACCTCTTTTAATGATCAATCAGCGTCCTCTATTTCGGAAATAAATGAAATTCCAACAAATGAAATGGGCTTAGATATTGGCCCTAAATCTATCAATTTATTTAACGATGAAATCCTTTCTTCTAAAACAATTCTATGGAATGGGCCAATGGGTGTGTTTGAATTTGATAATTTTTCAAAAGGAACTCTTTCTGTCGGAAAGTCTATTTGTGAAAGCACTGAAAGAGGGGCTTATTCCCTTGTTGGAGGCGGAGACTCTATTGCTGCAATAAAAAAGTTTAATTTGACCGAAGGGGTAAGCTATATTTCAACAGGAGGCGGAGCAATGTTAGAGTATTTAGAGGGCAAAGAGCTTCCTGCTCTTGAAGCGCTATTATAGTCCCTCCTTAATCTTATCCGTTGCTTTTTTTGCTTTTTTTTCAATATCTTTAATTATATCTTTATGCTCAGTAATCTTTGGTATTATAACTACAAGAATATTTTCAATTGGCTCTATTAAAAGGGATGTTTTTGAAACCTCTTTTGGTATCAATTCTATTTTTTTTTCAAAAAATATCAGTACTGCTAAAAGAACCGCAATTTTTAATGCTCCAAAAACTGAACCAAGTATCTTACTAATAATGCCTAGGGCTAAGGCATTTGTAATCTTCTCTAAAAGACCTCCAAGAATCTTAATGGCTATTAAGGTTCCGGCGAATACTACTGCAAATGAAATTGTTGGTATTAGATTTTTATATTCAGATATTATGTCTTCTAAGTAGGACTCAAGATAAAAAGAAAAATTTATTGCTATATAAACCCCAATAACTAATGAAACTAAAGAAGTCACTTCTCTTACTATTCCTCTTGAGAAGCCTTGTATTAATCCATAAACTAAAGGTATAATTAAGGCTATATCTAGATAGTTCATTTAAACAAGCGTCTATTTAGTGTGAATTAATTAACTGTAATGGTTTTTCTTACAAGCTCTTCTCTTACAAGTTTTATTACGCTTTCAGCCGTGTAAGTATCATTTCCGGTAACATATGTGGCTTCAACATTTAAAATTGCTTCATTTACAAATTCAAATTCAACAGTTCCATTTGAAGATGTCTTTTTGCTTTTAGAAACATTAGACTCGTTTCCTGCTGAATTGATTAAACCGTCTTGTGACAATATTACAGTACAAACATCATAAGCAGGAGAACCATCTGAGTCAACAACAGTTATGATTGCTCTTGTTGGGGATTCTTCTTGACAAGAAGAAAGAGTTGTTGCAAAAAAAGCAATAACGAAAGCAATGATAAAATTTATTAAAAATGATTTAAAATTTATATTTCGCATAAAAATTGTTTCTTTGTGTTCTATATACATAACAAATATACATAGAATAATATTAGCGTGATAAACAATATTTCTGAAATCATAAAAGAAGTAAAAAAAAAGTCTCTAAAAACAAAAGAGGAGGCTGAGGCCTTTAGATTAAATTTTTTAGGAAAATCTGGAATACTTAATTCTCTTTTTAACGAATTTAAAAACATCCCAAATCAAGAAAAAAAAGAGGTGGGGCAGATGCTCAACGAACTTAAGAAACTTGTTAAAGAAAAAACTACAAATACCCACAGTACTATCACAACAGAAAAGCGGCTTAGCCTTGAAGATCTTACAAAGCCTGTTGCAGCTAATAACATAGGGTCTAGACATCCTTTATCAATTGTTGAACAGGAAATCGTAGAAATTTTCTCATCAATTGGGTTTTCAATTTCAGAAGGTCCAGAAATTGAGGATGATTGGCACAATTTTACAGCATTAAATGTTCCAAAAAATCATCCGGCTAGAGATATGCAAGACACTTTTTTTATTCAAACCAATCCCGATCTTCTTTTAAGAACACACACATCGTCTGTGCAGGCAAGATATATGCAGAAAAACAAACCTCCTATTAGAACAATCTCTCCTGGTAGAGTTTATAGAAATGAAGCTGTCTCTTCTAGGGCCCACTGCTTATTTCATCAAATAGAAGGTTTGTATATTGATAAAGACGTTTCTTTTGCCGACCTAAAGCAAACCCTATTATATTTTGCTAAAAAATTATTTGGTAAAAAATCAAAAATTAGATTGAGGCCCTCATATTTTCCATTCACAGAACCATCTGCTGAGGTAGATATTTATTGGGGATTAGAAACCGAATCTGATTACAGAATAACAAAGGGAACGGGCTGGTTAGAAATTTTAGGCTGCGGAATGGTAGACCCTGCTGTTTTGGAAAACTGTGGAATTGATTCAAAAACGCATACAGGTTTTGCTTTTGGAATGGGAATCGAGCGAATTGCAATGCTTAAATACAAAGTAGATGATTTAAGGCTTTTTTATGAAAATGACATTCGCTTTTTAAATCAATTTTCTGCTTCGATTTAGTGTTCTAAAACTCCCAGTTGTAATTATTTAAATTTTCAACACAATGTCTAAGTAGGTCTATTGAGGCTCTTACATCTTTTCTATTTACCATCTCTATAACCTGATGTATATGTCGTGTGGGTATTGAAACTGCTCCTGCGATTGAACCTCCAGGATTCATCCTTTGAATTCCAGAGGTGTCCGTCCCTCCAGCAGGTAAAATTTCTAATTGTGTTTTTATTTTTTTATTTTTTGCTATTTCCTTCATATACGCAACCATTCTATAATCACATACCGTTGATGAATCCATAACTTTTATGCAAGCCCCCTCGCCTAGAGCAGAAACCTGCTCTTGTTTTGTTGATCCTGGCGTATCCCACGCTATGGTTGTATCAAGTCCAAAACCAAAGTCAGGATTAATTTGCATAGAAGAAACATTTGCACCTCTTATTCCAATTTCTTCTTGAACAGTAAACACTGCATAAACATCATACGGAGGGGTGTTTGTCATTTCTTTAAGCATTTCTATAAGAATAAATACAGACACTCTGTTATCAAGAGATTTGCAATTTAAACACTCACCCATCTCTATCATCTTTCTTTCTCTCGTAATTGTGTCTCCAATACAAACTATTTTCTCAAGAGTCTTTTTGTCAAGTCCGGTGTCAATAAAATAGTCTTTTGTTGTTGGCACCTTTAGTCTGTCAGCGGCGTTCATCAGGTGTATTGGCTTACTTCCCATAACTCCAAGCACGTCTTCTTTCCCGTGTATAATTACTCGTTGAGCAGTGAGAGTTTTTGGATCAAAACCCCCAAGAGTATGAAAATAAACAAAACCCTTGTCATCAATATGGGTTACAATAAAACCTATTTCGTCCATGTGAGCGCCAATCATTACTTTTTTATTTTCTTTTCCCTTCTTAACAGCAACAACATTACCCATATTGTCAATTGATACTTCATCAACAAAAGGCTTTACCTCTTCTAAAACAATTTTACGCACCCTATTTTCATGGCCTGGAGCGCCAGCAACTTCACATAGCTTTGCCAATAATTCTTTATTTATCATTTTATTATACTTTACTTAATTTAACCATGTTTGTCATGCCTTTTTCATGCGCAGGCATACTTGCAAGATTTATTATATAGTCTCCTTTTTTTATATATTTATTTGTTCTTAAAATTTCTTTTGTCTCAATTATTGTCTGATCCGTTGTTGCCTCTCTATTATAGTAATAAGCCTTAACACCCCAGACAAGACTAAGCTTGTTTAAAATAGAGTAGTTGTTTGTAAAAACATGAACAAATGATGTTGGTCTGAGGCTAGACATCTTTATGGCATTATATCCAGAATAGGTCATACAAATAATAGCGGAAGCCCTCGTTTGTTCAGACAATTGAGATGCATGCTGACAAATAGAATTAGATATTTGCCTGTCTTTTGGTAACCATAGGTCAAGACCTTGATTAAAAACAGGCTTAAAAACATAATCACTTTTTTCAATATCTCTAATAATCTTTCGCATTGTATCAACTGTCTTAACCGGATACTTTCCAACGGATGTTTCGCCGCTCAACATAACAGCATCGGCACCATCAATTACAGAATTAGCCACATCATTTACCTCTGCTCGAGTTGCAACAGGACTATAAGTCATGCTCTCAAGCATTTGCGTTGCTATAATAACAGGCCTAGATCTTTCAACGGCTTTTTGAACAATCTTTTTTTGTACTGCAGGAACTCTGTGTGGGGGAATTTCAACACCAAGATCGCCTCTTGCTACCATTATGGCGTTTGAATATGTAATAATTTCATCAATATTTTTTATTGCCTCAGGCTTCTCAATTTTAGATATTACCCCAATTTTACTTTTGTTTCTTTTAAGTATTTTTCTGAGCGAAATTAAGTCTTGTGCCTCCCTAACAAAAGAAAGGGCAAGCCACTCAATTTTTTCTTTTAGTATAAAAGCTAAATCCTTTTTGTCCTTGGGGGTTAAGCATGGAAGTGAAATTTTTGTGTTTGGAAGATTAACTCCTTTGAATGAGCTTAAAACTCCAGGAACAACAACCTTTGCTGTAATTTGGTCTTTATTGTTTGACTCTATAACCTTTAATTTTATTTTACCATCATCTATTAAAATGTTTTCTCCTGGAGATACATCCTTTGCGAAGGACTTATAGGCAATAAACATCTGGTTTTTCTTTGGTGTTTTTGTAGTAAAAACAAGCTCTTGTCCAGGTTTAATTTTCAAGGGTATTTCTAGTTTTCCTATTCTTATTTTAGGGCCCTGTAAATCTGCCAAAATTGCCGTATGAACATTTAACTCTTGGTTAATACTTTTTATTGTTGAAATTATTTCTTTTGCCTCTTTATGATTTATATGTGAAAAATTAAGCCTACATACGTTAACCCCTTTTTCTATAATCCTTTTAAGCACGCTTCTTTCAGAAGTTGCGGGTCCTATTGTTGCTATAATTTTTGTCTTTCTAATCATTAAAGATAAATCTGTGAGCTTCTTGCTCTTTTTGCAAATCTAACTCAAAAATCAACAAAATTTTAGATATTTTGTTAAGTTTTAAAAGAAAAAGCTCTTTTTGGTCACTAGACATCTTAGGAGTAATTTTTAAAAAAAAATCTATTTTATTTTTTTCAGCAATCAAAAATCCTTGCTTTGATTGGTTTTGGATAATTGACATGTCAAACCCCTCGTAACTACAGGCAAACTCTGAATAAACCTCTTTTTTAGAAAAAACAATGCCTTTCTTTTTTTTAAAACAGGTGTTTATATCATTATTAATGTGCCAACATAGCACATATGCCTTGGAATGACTGTTTATTGCTAAAATATCAAAATCAAGCTCGGGCTTTTGATCTAAAAAGTATACTGTTTTCATTTAATTTGAGAAAGTCTTTTTTTTGAAAGCTTTATTTCAGCTTCCTTAATTGTGGGAGACCAACAAGAATCAACTATCTTCTCATCTATCATGAGGCCAATTTTATGACTTTTTTTATGATCTGGCCCACTCTGCTCAAGCTGAACAAAATTTATTTTCTGTTGCTGCTTTTTAGCCAGCAAATATAGCTCGCTTTTAAAATCTTGGTGTTTTACGCTAATTTCCTCTCCTGTTAAAATAAGTCTTTGAATAAACTTTTTTGTATCCAACAATCCTTTGTCTAAATATATAGCTCCAATAATGGCTTCTAAAAAGTTACCATACATGTTTTCTGAAATAGATTTTGTTTTATAATAAAAGGAAACGTTTATAAAGTTTCTTTTTGCAATTTTATTCAAGTTACTTCTACTAATAATTGCATCCCTTTTCAAAGATAAGCCGCCTTCTTCTTGATCTGGAGATTGTAAAAACAAACTCTCCGAAACTACGATACTTAAAACAGCGTCTCCCAGAAATTCCAACCTCTCGTTATTCCAGTTTTTATTAAATGATTTATGCGTTAGAGCTTTTTTATAAATTTTGTTGTCCTTAATTGAAAAGCCTAAACATTTTTCTAGACTAGAAAAACTTCTTGCTTCTAGGCCTAAAACCTTTTTTAAAATTTTAATTAGTTTTATTCTGTAAATTTTTTGAATAATGTTGAGGCATTGTGCCCTCCAAAACCAAAAGTATTGCTAATAGCAAAATCAACATTTTTTTCTTGGCTTTCGTTAAATGTTAGATTTAGTTTTGGGTCTATTTTTTCATCTCTCTCAAAATGGTTAATCGTCGGTGGTATAATGTTGTTCTTTACAGACATAATACACGCTATTGACTCTACAACTCCTGCCGCTCCTAGCAGGTGTCCTGTCATTGACTTTGTGGAGCTAATATTTAATATGTAAGAATGCTCCTTAAAGAGGTCTAGTATAGCGTTTGTTTCGGCAATATCCCCCAATGGCGTGGATGTTCCGTGAACATTTATATAATCTATTTTGTCTCTGTTAATTTCCGCCTCTTCAATTGCTCTGCTCATTACATTTTTTGCTCCTAACCCCTCAGGATGTGGCGCGGTAATATGATATGCATCAGCCGTCATTCCTCCGCCAACTATTTCAGCATATATTTTTGCCCCTCTTTTTTTTGCATGCTCATATTCTTCAAGAACCAAGGCTCCTCCGCCTTCTCCAAGAACAAAACCATCTCTATCTTTATCAAAAGGTCTTGACGCTGTTTTTGGGTCATCATTTCTAGTAGAAAGAGCCATCATTGCATTAAACCCTCCTATCCCTGGTTCTAAGACACATGCTTCAGACCCTCCTGCAATAAAAAGATCTGCTTTATCCCATTTTATATTATTGTAAGCGTCTATAAGTGCGTGGGTTGATGAAGCGCATGCTGATACGGTTGTGAAGTTAGGACCTCTAAATCCATACTTTATTGAGATATGCCCTGCAGGTATGTCAGAGATAAGCTTAGGTATAAAAAAGGGATTGAATCTTGGGGTTCCGCTTCCGGCTCCAAAGCTCACCGATTCAGAATAAAAAGTATTCATCCCTCCTATTCCAGAGCCCCATATTACTCCAGCCCTATCTCCATTTATTTTATCTATTGAGAGTCCTGAATCAGAAAATGCTTGATCAGCAACCACTACGGCGAACTGGCAAAACCTATCTAGTTTTCTAGCTTGTTTCCTATTAATAAAGTCATTCGGGTTAAAATTTTTAACCTCACAAGCAAATTTTGTTTTGAAGTTTGAAGCGTCGAAAAGTGTAATTGGTCCCGCTCCACTCTTTCCTTCTGTAAGCGAGCTCCAATAATCTTTCAAATTATTTCCAATAGGGGTAATTGCCCCGATACCAGTAACAACAACCCTTCTATTACTCATAAAATTATTTAGTAGCCTCTATAAAAGAAATAGCATCTTCTACGGTTGCAATTTTTTCTGCCTTATCATCAGGGATTTGAATGTCAAATTCTTTTTCAAACTCCATTATGAGCTCAACAGTATCTAATGAATCTGCTCCCAAATCATTTGTGAAACTAGCACTATCTGTAACTTCCGCCTCATCAACTCCCAACTTATCTATTATTATCGCTTTTACTTTTGTTGCTACATCAGACATAATTATATTTTTTGTGTTAATAAAGTGCAAATTAAATCATTAATTAACTATTGTGCAAACTTTATCTTTTTCTGTATTAACATCCGTTTGTTTATTTTATTTTTGAAAAAAAGTCAAAATGACAAAAAAAATTGCCCTACTAGCCTCAGGAAAAGGAAGCAATGCCAAAAACATTTCTGCATTTTTTAAAGACTCAGAAAATATTTCTATTGAACTAATTTGTTCAAACAATTCAACTAGTACTCTTTTTGACTTTTGTAAAAAAAACAACATATCATCTCATTTAATTGAGGGAGCAACAAAAGATGATTTTGAAAAACTTCTTTTATTATTTCAAAAATCAAAAATTGACTACATTATTCTGTGTGGTTTTCTTTTAAAGATCCCTTATTCAATCATCTCCGAATATAAAAATAAAATTATAAATATCCACCCCTCACTGCTTCCAAAATATGGGGGAAAAGGAATGTATGGTTCAAGAGTGCATAAGGCTATTATTTTAAATAATGAGAAAATAAGTGGAATAACTATTCATTTTGTGAATGAAGAATACGACAAGGGAGCAGTAATCTTTCAAAAAGAGTATGTTCTTTCTTTTTCAGAGACTGCTGAGTCTTTGGCTAAAGCAATTCAAAAGCTGGAGCACAAACACTTTTCTCCTATTATCTTACAAACTATAAACAAGAATAATTAATGAGCGTAATAATTTACACTGATGGTGCAGCAAAAGGAAACCCCGGAAATGGTGGTTATGGGGTTGTGCTAATGTCGGGCAAGCACAGAAAAGAATTGTCTTTAGGTTTTCGGCTAACCACAAACAATAGAATGGAATTGCTTGCTGTTATTGTTGCTCTTGAAGCTCTAACAAAGAATCCTGAAAACATTACCGTTTATTCAGACTCAAAATATGTTGTTGATGCCGTAGAAAAAAAATGGGTTTTTGGCTGGGAAATTAAAAACTTTAGCAAAAAGAAAAATCCAGATTTATGGATTCGGTTCTTAAAGGCCTATCGTAAACACAATGTAATTTTTAAGTGGATTAAAGGTCATGCTAACAATATTGAAAATGAGAGGTGTGACGCACTAGCTGTTGAAGCGGCAGAAGGAAGTGAATTAAAAATTGATGAGTGGTATGAAAACTCTCAAAAAAACAATACTCTCTTTTAATTAAAGCTTAAAACTAGAAAGATTTACAAATTCTTCAGCTCTTCTTTTAACATCTTCTTGTGTGATTTCTGTAAGCTTTTCTGTTCCAAATTTTTCTACACAAAAAGACGCCATAACAGACCCGTAAATTACCGCTGCTTTCATATTTTCAAAAGTAAGGTCGTTTGACTTTGACAGATAACCAATAAACCCACCTGCAAAAGAATCTCCCGCTCCTGTTGGATCAAAAACATTTTCTAAGGGCATTGCTGGTGCGTAAAACATCTTATTTTCACCAAATAAAAGGGCCCCATGTTCTCCTTTTTTTATTACTAAATATTTAGGGCCCATTGTTTTAATTTTTTTGGCTGCAGAGATTAGATTATTTTCGCCTGAAAGTTGTTGAGCCTCTTCGTCATTTATTGTTAGGACATCAACATTTTTTAAGGCCTCTAACAAGTCGTCAAGACAATTATCCATCCAAAAATTCATAGTGTCTAACACAATAAGTTTGGGTCTTTGCGACATTTGATCTAAAACTTTTTGTTGTACACTTGGAACCAG
>Ga0233432_10000278_pt1 | contig 48655 bp, 44 predicted proteins | sample SI_122_August201_6_FD_179870 | JGI IMG/M metagenome (GOLD analysis project Ga0233432, IMG submission 179870) | Seawater microbial communities from Saanich Inlet, British Columbia, Canada - SI_122_August2016_10_MG | ecosystem: Environmental > Aquatic > Marine > Inlet | place: Canada: British... | reverse complement strand
CTGGCCGCACCGAGGCGGATTTTACGGAATATTTCAGAAGGGTTACTCTTCGATTTGCTATTGGTTTTTCGGGGAGTGTAGACCATTTCCGCAATCATTGGGCTAACTGGTATGAAATCGCCAAATGTTATCCCCATCGTACTTCTTGATTCTTCCCATGCTTCGATTTCTTCGACTGATAAATTAGTAATCCTGCCATTTAAAAGTTTTACTAAACCGATCCTTGATGGAAACTGTATCGAGGGTTCGATGCTTGCTATTTCCTTAACCTCTTCATTTAGGTCACTTGCGTTCATTTCAGTTGCATCGTAGTTCGTATAGTTCGACAAGTACTTTTTGCCGGATGTCATTTGTACCGAGTGAGACTGGCAACCAATTGAAGCAAGGGATAAAATAATTAATAGTCCGATCTGTATAGTTCTGTTGTTCATTTTTTTGAATGTGTTAATTTTATATAATCTACCATCTTAACTAACATTAATTGTGCCAGCTTTATTGCATTTGTTTAAGTATCTATCTATTAAAGCTTTATGATATGGCTGTTAGTTTTGATTGAACTTTCATGTTTCATTAAATGTTATCTCGTGTTACATAATTTGTAATATGGATAAGTTGAGGCTGGATTTCTTATTAGAAAGCATTCATTTACTTGCTTTCGTCAATCCGTTCGCAGAGCAAAGGGATGAAATTGAAGGGACTATTATCAGGCAGATGGGGGGGGCGGAGAGACCTTGGATAAGAAACTCAAAGTTTACCAACGAGTTTAATCAGGTTCTTTATTGGGTTGAGCAGGGAGAACAATCACTCCTTTCGGGTATGGCAAAAGGTTACGAGTCGGCTGTAAGGGCTGAACAGATGGCATCTTTGGCATATTTTTCTCTCTATCATGAGCTCGTGGATGATTTGGATGATTTAATTGAAAGCGAGGAATCAGATTTAACTGCAAATCGAAAACTATTTAAAAAAATTGAGTCGGGTATTAAGCAAAGAAGGCCTTTGATTTCTGGAGGAAGAAGTGCTATCTGGGAAAAGCCTGAGCATCTTTTTGCCTGCTTTTATCAGTTGAGACGGGCCTTCCACTGTCTATTTAATGAAATTGTAGGATGGAGTGAGCCCGTGAGGGCACTGAGAGTTCGGGTGTGGGAGAGCGTATTCACAAAAGATATGCTTAGCTACCAACAGTGGATGCATGAATCAGTAGGTCGATTTCCGACTTTAATTCTGGGGCCAACCGGTTCAGGTAAGGAAATTGTGGCCCGGGCGATCGGGTTATCAAGGTTTATTCCTTATGACCCGAGCAGTGGGCAATTTGCATCCAATCCAAAGAAAAGTTTTTGTCCGGTCAATTTGTCTGCTTTAACGGAGACTTTAATCGAATCCGAGCTATTTGGACATCGAAAAGGTTCTTTTACGGGTGCGATGCGGGATCGTGCTGGAATTTTTAAAACAGCAGGCCAATATGGAACCGTCTTTCTCGATGAAATCGGCGAAGTTCCGGAATCTATTCAGGTAAAACTTCTTAGAATATTACAGTCGGGAGAATTTCAGGCTATTGGTGGGGACACTCCTTCTTTTTACGAGGGTAAGATTATCGCGGCCACACATCGGGACTTAGGAGAGCAGGTAAGGAATGGAGGGATGAGGGAGGATTTCTTTTACCGCCTTTGTGGGGATCAGGTTACTACGATCGGCTTGCAGGATATCCTTTCTTCCAGTCCGAAGGAGATTGTTAATTCAGTCCATTACATTTGCACTAAACTTTTCGGTAGTGATGGAGCAAAGGAGCTCAGTTCAAAGGTCGTGAATAAATTAGAATCTGTTCTTCCTTCCCATTATTCCTGGCCGGGTAATTTCAGGGAGTTGGAACAGGCGGTGCGTAATATTATTGTCCATGATGAATTTGTTCCGTTGGTGAATACCTATGGAAATGATGAGGATATAGAGGGAATTTACGGTGGCTCTCAGGTCACTCTTTCTCAATGGAATAAGATCTACGCGAGGAAGGCTTATCAAAATACTGGCAGTTACCGGGAAGCTGCCCGTCGGTTAGATGCCGACCAGAGAACGATTAAGAAGTTGGTTGCAGGCTAAAAAGGAATTACTCTCAGTAATCGCGGTGAGTAAAGCCGGGGTCTTGAATTATACTAATGATTAGATTCGAACCGCATTAGATTAAGGACTGCGAGTCGGAGTTCATTGGTACGATGAACTTAATGCTCTTCAGCCAGCAAAGAAGTGAGATACTGTAGCCCGCCTTGCTGCTCTGTGAATGTACCATCGAGCTGTGCTTCAAAGCATTTTTCGAGAATGCGGGAAAAATCAGGGCTCGGGGTGAGTCCTCGTTCGATTAGGTGCCTTCCCATAATGATAGGTAGTGGGGCGGAATCTTGGACTTTCAACTCCTCCGACCGTTTCAGTAGCCATGGGCCTTCGGGAAAAGTATCTTCTCTTGGTGGTCTGCCTGAAATATCTGCATCGGCGACTCGAACTAAACGGTCGATCCGAATCACCTGTCGGGCCAGTCTGCGAATCGCTCCGTCGCTTGCCTGATCGTTGTAGAATGTTCGGGGGGCCAGGTGTCTTCTCACTAGTTGGACGACCTGCTCGATCAGGTCATTTTGATTGGTCATTCGGGAGAGAAAATTTCGGGTCGGTTCTTCGCCCATGGGTTCGTGCTTAGGCGAACGTATCCTTCCATCCTCACCGATCTTGGTAGTTAATGGTTTTCCAATATCGTGACAAAGAACCGCCAATCCCACCACGAGGTCTTCCCATTCCTCCCCGATTCGCTTTTTGGCAAATGCATCGAGACAATGAAGTGTGTGGATCCAGACATCACCTTCGGGATGCCATTCAGGATCTTGCTTGCATCCAATTAGGTCTTCGAGTTCAGGGAAGTAATGAATCCAGTTGGTATTTTTTATAAAATTCAAACCTGCACTTAGATTAATACCTTTGAGTATAAGTTTTTTCCATTCTTGATAAACTCTTTCAGGAGGAAGGTTTTCCATTTTCATGGATCTGCAGATTTCAAGAGTTTCTATTGACGGAGTTAAGTCAAAGCGTCCAATAAACTGAGCTCCCCTAAGCACGCGCAGTGGGTCTTCTGCGAAGGCTGGCCCAATATGTCGAAGAATTTTATTAGCGATATCTTTTTTCCCGCCACATGGATCTAACAAAGCTCCACTTAGTGGATCTAGCCCAATTGAATTTATTGTAAAATCACGTCTTCTCACGGCTTTCGCGTAAGGTAAATCAGGGTCAGGTTTGATGCTGAAGCCTTTGTGTCCGATACCCGATTTAATCTCGGTACGGGGTAGAGCAATTTCGATTGGCTGTCCTTTTAATTTAAGTACTCCAAATGCTTTTCCCACTTCATCGCATTTATAAAATGGAGATATGAGATCTTTGATTTGATTGATGGTCAAACCTCTGGCTTCTACATCCAGTTCAGATGGAGAGTTCCCCATTATAAGATCTCGCACCGTTCCACCAACGAGAATAAGGTTGCCACCAGCATTTTGAAAGAGCTGAGCTAGTTCAAGTGACTTTGCTTTGAGACTGGGCTCTAAAGCACCAATTAGGTCGGTATGTTCCGACATGATGATTCAGGAAAACATTTCGTTTTCCACAAATTTACAAACCGCATGATATATGGGAAGGTGAAGTTCCTGGACTTTTGCCACATCTTTGGCGGGAGCCCGGATTACTGAGTCTGCGATTTTTGCGATCGCACCCCCGGATGAACCCGTTAGTGCAATTGTTCCAAGGCCAAGCGACCGGGCTGTTTTCGCCGCGTAAACTACATTACTTGAATTGCCTGATGTAGTTATACCCCAAAGTATATCATGTGGTTTTCCAAAAGCGACTACTTGTTGTGCAAAAGCGAATTCTGGATTATCATCGTTATTAAAAGCAGTATGAAACCCGATCATTGATGGAAGTGAAAGAGCGGGTAAACCTCCATGGAGTTCACGAGACAACTCAGGACCAAGTTTTTCAATAATTTCCTCCTTTAATGGTCGTTCGATTGCAAATTTCTTTACCAATTCCCCTGCAATATGCTCACAATCAGCACAGCTACCACCATTTCCGCAAAGTAAGAGTTTTCCACCTGACCTGAAGCAATTCACCAACGAAATAGCTGCGTTTCTGATTTCACCTTCAAGGCTTCGCAGATTTTTAAAGTCACTAATTAAGTCCTTAATTGCGTCCATATATATCTTGTAGTCAATGAGGCATGATAATCCAATCCAATTTCTCATAGTGAGTCATAGAACAGGCAAACTCTTTACTCATAGAAAGAATTCTGACATTATAAAAACTTTGTCTAATGAAAGCCCAATTTAAAGAAATAGATAGATGGAACCATGAACTTGCGTCCATGGACGCGGCGTCTCGGATTAATTGGGCCTACGGGAAATTTCCCAATCAAATAGTGGCGTCCACAAGCTTTGGTTTACAGAGTGCAGTGATGATTGACTTAGTCACCCGTACTTCGGCTAGTATTCCTATTATATTTATTGATACTGGATATTTATTTCCTGCAACCTATGAATATGCAAAGACTTTACAGACGAAGTTGTCTTTTACGGCACATGTTTACTCGGCTAAGAAGTCACCAGCTTTTCAGGAGGCTTCTTATGGTAAGCTTTGGGAGGGCGGCAAGGAGGGTATGGCAAAGTACAATTCTCTCAATAAGCGGGAACCTATGGATCGTGCTCTAAAAGAGTTGGACACTAAAGTTTGGTTAGCAGGTTTACGCAAATGCCAAGCAAAATCACGTGAGCAGCTTCCATTTATTGAGAAGCAGAATGGTGTATTAAAACTTTATCCAATACTGGATTGGGATGATCGGGCGACATATCAATATCTCCCAAAAAACAAATTACCTTATCATCCGTTAGAAGGGATGGGGTATGATTCATTGGGTGATTGGCATAGCACCAAGAAAATTTCAGAAGTTGAGGAGCGCGAGGAAGCGCGGCATGGTGGCCATGGTCGGGAATGCGGATTGCATACAGAAATTCCGGAAGGCTTAGATTTTAATGTATAGATTTTAGTTTATGATATTGCCCGATGATAAAACCAGCATGCTGGAACTGATCAAGAGAACGAAGCATTTGTGGAAGTTTTTGGAGTGTGATCAAAAGAAAACCAAAATTGCACAGTTGGAGGATGAAATGTCTGCCCCTTCTTTTTGGGATGATCAAGACAAGGCGCGGAAAGTAGGTTCAGAAAATAATAGACTTAAGCAAACAGTTTCCCGAATTGAGGATTTTCGGTCTGAGGTCGGTGACTTAGAGGCTCTTTGTGAATTGTGCGAAGAAGATGAAGATGATCAGGAAATGTCTAAAGAGTTCTCAACAAACTTGGAGACTCTGATTGGTAAAATCGATGAGTTGGAGGTAGCTAGCTTTCTAAACGAACCTTTTGACGCCAGACCGGCTCTTTTAAGTATTCATGCTGGAGCTGGTGGTACTGAATCCTGCGATTGGGCCGATATGCTTATGCGAATGTATGTAAGATGGGCTGAGCGAAGAGGTTTTGAAGTCGAAATGCAGGATTTACTGCCTGGAGAAGAAGCAGGTATAAGTCGCTGCTCCATTCGAATTGACGGATTAAATGCCTACGGATACGCAAAAGCGGAGCGTGGAGTGCATCGATTGGTTCGTATTAGCCCATTTGATTCCAATAAAAGAAGGCATACATCCTTTTGTTCTATCGATGTCATTGCTGAAGTTGAAGATGATGATTTAGATATGGATATCCCAGATGATGACTTGCGGATAGATACTTATCGTTCAAGTGGTAAAGGTGGGCAGCATGTAAATAAAACAGATTCTGCAGTACGCTTGACGCACATACCTACTAACATTGTTGTGCAGTGTCAGAATCAACGATCTCAGTTAAAAAATAAGCAGACAGCCATGAAAGTTTTGAAGTCCCGTATCTACGAAAAACAACAAGATGAGAAACGTGCTGAGATGGAAAAGTTTTACGGAGATAAGGGTGAGATGGGATGGGGGAATCAAATTCGTAGTTATGTTTTCCAACCTTATCAAATGGTTAAGGATTTACGGACTGGCGTAGAAACCTCGGGAGTACAGGCAGTGATGGATGGAGATTTGGATCCATTTGTTAATGGATGGTTACGAGCTGGCTGCCCAAGACAGCGAAATAAAGAAATACAGGTCGAAGACTAGAGATTTGTGACGAGTCCTAAAATAGAGGCTCAGGTAGCCAAAGAAGAAGTGAGTAATCCCTTGTTTGCTGATAAATCCTGGAGATCCTCTCCGTTGCCGTGGCCTCTAAAAGAAGATATTTGTAATTGGATTCATGACTTAAGCAGTGCCGCAATTGGTTTTTACCAAGCAATCGATTTACTTTACAGGAAATCTTGGAAAGGAGAATCGGTTCTTCGTAATGAAAATCTATCCGTACCTTGGGTTGCTGATTATTTTGACGCCGGAAAACCAGATTGGTTGGTAGAGCATACTAGGTCTGAATCTAATCGGTCACTTTTACCAGCAGTGTTGAGGCCAGATTTAATTCCTCATGAGGATGGTATTGCATTAACTGAATGGGATTCCGTTCCCGGTGGAATCGGACTGACCGCCCAGCTAGAAGGTTTGTATCGAGTTGATAATGATCTTGGAATGGTCCGTTCATTTGGAAATGCATTGGTAAATACGGCTAAGCATTTCGGCGGGAAATCAGCAAATATGGTTATCGCTGTTAGTGAGGAAGCAGATACTTACTTTCCGGAAATGCAGTGGATTTGTGACAAACTAAAAAAACTAGGTTTCTCTATTCAAGCATGTAAAACTGATGATTTAGAGATTAAGAAAGGGTCGCTTTTTTTAAAAAGTACAAAAGTTGATTTAGTATACAGATTCTGGGAATTATTTGATCATGAAAATGTTGGGGTGATGCATGCTTTGACCGCTTTGGTCGATACGGGAGAAGTTGTAGTGACTCCACCAATGAAGCATATCCAAGAAGAGAAACTGTCACTTGCCCTTTTTCACCATCACCGGTTAGAGCCTTTTTGGAACGAAATTCTAGGTAAAAAAGATTTAAGTATTCTTCGCTCTGCTATTCCTAAATCCTGGATTATTGAACCCCATAAATTACCACCAGGTGCGTATTTTGATGGTCCATTATCAAAAGGTCGGAAGTTAACTAGCTGGCTAGATTTGGGAAAAGCATCCAAGAAGGAAAGAAGACTGGTCCTTAAGGCCAGTGGTTTTCATGAAACTGCATGGGGTGCAAGAAGTGTTGTAATTGGGGATGATGTTTCATCAGATGATTGGTTATCCTCGATTACACATTCAATCGATAGCTATCCTTCACCGATTTATGTTATCCAAGATTTTAAAAAACCAAGAACTTTTAAGCATTCAGTGTTTGACGAACAAAATAATAGCAACCTGGAATCGGGGCGGATCAGATTATCTCCTTATTTTTTTGTAAATGAAATGCAGGCAAATTGGGAAGGTACTTTGGCTACGTTTTGTCCAACCGATAAGAAAATAATTCACGGGATGAAGGATGGAGTTTTAATGCCCTGTAACCGGTAGTCCTATTTTCTTTTTGAGCGTGGAGTCTGCCAACTGGGATGGGGTTGGTGGGCCTTCTCCATGTAAGAGATGAGTCTTTGAGCGATGGCCGGTTGGTGTGATGCAAGGTTTTCATCTTCATGGATGTCTTCAGATAAGTCGTAAAGCTCGATTGTGGAGTTGTCCATGCCTGAACGAATGAGTTTCCAATCCTCCATGACAACAGCCTGCCGGAAAGTTCGCTCGTAAAATTCCCAGTAAAGGAATTTATGACGGGTTTGCCGCTCGGTTTCACCTTTTAGCGTAGGTAAAAAAGAAACACTGTCGATTTGCCTTGGAGTATCAATCTTGGCCATTTCGCAGGCTGTGCTCATAAGGTCACCGAAGTATAGAGGCTGATCGCATACAGAGCTATTTTTAATCGTTTTTGGCCACCAGGCGATAGTGGGGACGCGAATTCCACCTTCCGTTAATGTTCTCTTCATTCCTCTAAGCGGACCGCTTGGATTGAAGAGTTCTGGGTTATGTCCCGCTTCATTATGAGGTCCGTTGTCAGAAGTAAAGATAACTAGAGTGTTTTCGGCCAACTCGAGTTTCCTGAGTCGGTCGAGAATTCGCCCGATATCACGGTCCATTCGGGTAATCATCGCCGCCTGTCCCTTGTCCTGTTTTGGCCAATCCACTTTTTCGTAGATACCATAATTTGGAACTTCAGCTCCATCACCAAACATACGTGTACCCTCGTTGTTGGCATGAGGGATGGTTAGGGGTAAATAAAGGAAAAATGAATTCTTCTTGTTTTTTTCGATCCAACCCAAGGTTTCTTTAGTAAAAAGATCGTGACTGTATTCAACCCGCTTGGTTGCTGCCCCTCCCGTGAACCCGGCTCTTGGTTTATCTGAAACGGGCTTAACCACATTATTTAATGTATGCTTTTTTTGGTTTAGCCATAAGAATTCCGGGTAAAAGTTATGGGCATGTACTTGATTTAAATACCCATAGAAATAATCGAAACCCTGCTTTAATGGATGCCCTTCTTGTCCGACTTCGCCCAACCCCCATTTGCCTATCAAGGCTGTTTTGTAGCCTGCTTCCCGTAGTTTTTCAGCAACCGTAAGGTCAATATCTCTTAAGCTCTGTCGGGTCATATCGCCACCAGCATTGCCTCTCACATGAGTATGACCCATATGCTGTCCGGTCATGAGAACGCTTCTTGATGGAGCACAAACTGTAGACCCGGAGTAAAAGCGGGTAAATTTCATCCCCTCCTTAGCCATCTGATCAAGACGGGGAGTCTTGATTAATTTTTGACCATAGCATCCTAAGTCTCCGTAGCCGAGATCATCAGCCATGATAAAGATTAAGTTTGGCTTCGCCAGTGAAGAGGATGCCCCGAATAGAAGAACGATCGAGAGCCAAAAGTGTGAACAGTAATTTTGTTGTTTCATCACTTTGCTTTGAGCTCCTCCACGGTAGTATTGACAAGTCGCCCAACATAGCCCTGAAATCGTTTGTCTACTCCCTCTGGAATCTGTGGCATTGTTTCAAGTAATGGGAGTAGGGACTTTGCTTTGTGGTCAAGGTGATCAATTGCGTTCATTGCCAACATAGAAGGGAAGCATCCGTTTTTGATAGGGTCGGCGATTTGACTTAGAGTTTCAACCGCTTTGGATATCTGATCTTCATTGCCATACTTCCCCAAAGCCTCGGCTGCCACTACTCGCACATAGGGTGAATCATCACGCAATGCTTTTTCAATATGTTTTGCAGTCATGGAAACCACTTTTTGTCCTCTCATCAGTAATCCCATGACTCCCCAGTAGCGGACAGCTGAATCTCTGTCCTTCAGGTAGCCTATCAGTGGCTTGGTTGCCCAGGAAGAGAGACCCGAAGCCATGTCGGCGGCCAGAAAGATTCTTTTAAAAGGATACTTATCAGTTCGGGCCATTTCGTAGGGAGTCGAGCCTTTTGAGCGAGAATGGATTTCACCCTCGGGCAGAAAACCGACATCGATAATTTTATTAATGTGATCGAGGTGTGCCTTTCTCATTTTTTTCAGAATATCAGCATGCTCCTTTGATTTTACTAAATTTTTCACCTCATCCCGGTCCTTTTCTAAATCATATAATTCTTCTGCAGGTTTGGTTTGCCAAAAGTGACTTTGCGCTTCGTTTAATTTTTCTTCATCGAACATTTTTTTCCAAACCTGTGTGGTGGGAGTCTGGAACATGTAAGAAACGTGCTGACCATAGGGTTTGTGTGGCATGTAGTTGCGGATGTAGATGAATTGCTTTCCTACAACCGAGCGAACCATATCGTACCTTTCATCCATACGCCCGCGAAAGCCGTATCCAAATTTCTGAGCAGTGGCTTCATGTTTCCCCATGAACGCATACCCCTGGAGATGCTTTGGGGGCTTTTTACCTACGATACTCAGAAGAGTGGGGGCGAGGTCGATAAATCCAACCCTACGGTCTGACTTCCCTCCAACTTTGTAGTCGGAAGATGCGAGATGTTTCCACTTTTCAGGAACATGAACGATGAGTGGGACATTAATTCCTGAAAAGTAGGGCCAGCGTTTACTTCTAGGCATACCTGAGCCATGGTCTCCGTAGTAGAAGATAATGGTGTCCTCGGCGAGGTCTTGTTCTTCAAGTAATTTCAGTTTATCGCCAACCATCTTATCCATTTCGGTCAGTTTGTCATAGTATTGTGCCCAGTCCTGTCGCACCTCAGGGGTATCTGGATGGTATGCGGGAATGCGTACTTTTTTTGGATCGTGGACTTGCTGGTGAGGACGTTTGCGGATCTGGCTCTCGTGAGATACAGTAATGTTATGGATAGTGAAGAATGGCTGTTCTTTTTTAGGACGGTTCGTCCATGAAGCTTTTCGCCCGCCTTCATTCCAAACCTGTCCGTCTTTTTCCAGATTATAATCCTCCTTCGAATTATTGGTGCAATAGTATCCCCGTTCGCGTAGATAGACCGGATACATTTTGTAATCATCAGGCAGGCTGGTCATGCTACGCATATGCTCGGCACCGGTTGAGGTCGGGTACATTCCGGAAATAATGGTTGTTCTGGCAGGAGCACATACAGGTGCGTTGGAGATGGCTCTTGTGTAGATCATTCCTTTATTAGCAAGAGCATCAAGATTTGGCGTATCTGAATATTTATCACCATAGCAACCAAGATGAGGGCCGTTGTCCTCGCTCGTTAGCCACAAGATATTAGGCAAGTCGGTCGCTTGGATTTTAAATATTCCTACAGCCAGGAGAATTAGGGATTTGATTATCGTTTTCATGATTATTGATTTCTTAAAATTAGAATTCGGTTATTCCAACTGTCGCATACCCATATCCCTCCATCCGGAGCAAGGGCAACACCATGTGGGCGATTAAGAACTGTCTTGGGTAATGCTTTGCTTCCAAGGATAGTTGAAACTGATTTGGTTTTCGGATTATAGAGTCTAATTAATTGGTTCTTGTCATCGGCAATGACAATGTTTCCGTCATTATCTAGGCATAGGTGCTTCGGGCCATTAAAGGTCGATTTTAAGGCCGGGCCATCCTGTGATCCTCTTTTTCCAGTTCCTGCCAAGGTGTAAATTTTACCGTTGGGACGGACGACTCTCAGGGCGTTACCATTTCGTTCGAGAATGAACAGGTTATTAGAATCATCCATGATTGCCGCCCTAGGACCGATGAGTGGTTGTCCCCGGGCAGACTGATTACTGATTGGTTTTCCTGTCTTTCCGTTTCCAGCGACTGTGCGAATAATGCCTGTCTCTAAATCAACCACTCGTATGCGTTTATTGCTGATGTCGGCAATAAGCATAGTTTTTTCATCGGGTGTCAGGCTGATTGAGATGGGTGTATCAAGCTTAGCTTCATTTGCAGGTCCTCCGTCACCGGAGAAGCCCTTTTGGTTAGGAGTACCAGCGACAGTGGACAATCGGTTCGTTTTGAGATCGATTTTTCGCACCAGATGATTGTGGGTGTCTGATATATAAAGAACTTCATTGGAAGACCAGGCAAGATTGTGCATGCCATTAAAAACACCTTGGCTTGCTGGCATTCCATCTCCTGAGAAGCCTTTTTTTCCATTGCCGGAAACTGTATGAAGTTTTCCGTTATTATCTAATTTTAAAATCCTCCCACCTTCGTACTCGGCTATATAAGTATTACCAATGCTATCGAAAGTTACTCCAAATGGGTTGTTTAAGCCACAAGATGGGCTAATGATCTCTTCCAATTGCAGTTTAGCATTCAATCCCAAAGGGATAATTAGAGCTAATGGCAGAGCGAAGATATTCATTTTATGGGCAAAGATTAAATCTTAATTGCCATTTGTGATCATGGGAAAGTCATCCGTTCTGAATGGAGTGATTGGAAGGGTGACTGAACCATCTTTACGGAAAAGATTACAATCCGGATTATTCATCCATGCGTAACGTACGGCGACAGGCTCCTTTATTTTATCAGACCAGACATCTACTTTATCTTTACCAATCAACTTGGCATCGGCCCATACATACCTTTGATCTTTTCCACAGATTGCAAATCCAACAGGTTCGCGGGTATCAAAGCAATAAAGCCCTGCTCCCACATGATCAAATGTCACCGTCACTTTACTGCCTTTGATTGCTATCTCTTTGTACCGTGGACTTTGATGTGGAAGATCGTATCCGTAATCCTTTGCCAAAGCATTTCGTAGCAAACGATTGGCTACGGTCTGCTTGTTGCGGGGATGAATGTCCCGACCTTCGCCCACATCTATAATCACGGCTTCGCCGACATTTTTGAGCTTATCAAGAGTCAATGTTTGGGCTTCGCGCAGTTCGGGCCAGTTTTCGCTGATGGGTTGATCCTGTTCGTTTTGATAATCTGCCAATTGTACCCAGTAGAAAGAAAAATCACCCTGTTTCCATGCATCTCTCCATGACTGAATCATAAGTGGGAAGACATCGCGATAGGCATGTGCACGGTTGGAATTACTTTCCCCCTGATACCAGATAGCCCCTTTGATTCCATACTCAATAATGGGATTAAGCACTCCATTGTACAAGTTAGCTGGGCGGTGCTGGCCGCTCATTTGGTTCCTTGGTGCCCTCGGGCGACCACCGGGTGCGGGTTTACCTTCCTTGCGTGAAGCGGTGGCCTTGGTTTGCCAATTCTTTAGTTTTTCCTGGTAAGCCCTTTGTAACTTTTCAAAATCAAAGGATTCCTCGGTTTCTCTCCATTGATCCATGTAAGGTTTTGCTACAGCCATTTTGTTGAGCCTGTCACGGGGGATCCATGCTTCACAGGCGGATCCACCCCAGGCATTATCAATTAGCCCAACTGGGACATCGAGAATCTGATGTAGCTTCCTTCCAAAAAAATAACCGACTGCGGAGAAATTGATCGCGGTTTCCGGAGTGGTTGCTTCCCACTTGCCATTGAAATCATTTTGCGGTTCCTGGGTTCCGATTTGGGGTATACTAATTAAGCGAAGATTGGGAAACTTGGCACTCATGGATTCAAGATCCTTGTCATCAGACTGACCGACGCTCCATCCCATGTTTGATTGCCCGGAGCACAACCATACCTCTCCAATAAGAATATTCCCATATTTGAGTGTTGAGCTACCTTGGATGGTCATCGTCTTAGGAGCAGTAGATGCTTTCATTGGGTTCAGGGTAATCTTCCAATAACCTTTTTTATCGGTTTTGGTTTCATGGGATTGACTTGAAATCGTAAGCTTGACGGTTTCACCAGGATTCCCCCATCCCCAGATCGGATTTTTATGATTTTGCTGCAGAACCATATTATTTCCAATGACAGCTGGTGTCTTTATCTCGGCTAGTAATGTGGAAGCGAGGACGGCGTTACAGAGCAGGGCGCTGATTAGTTTTATTTTGATCATGGAAAAAGAGGATTAGGGGGTAAAGTCGATTACAAAAGCGTCGGCAAGGATGGGTTTAAGTATTGAAACAAATGCTTGGTGTTCGGGGTGGGGCAAATATTTTTCACGTGAATTTTCATCCTTGAAGGTAACAATAAAGCAATGTGTGAATTCTTTATTTAAGTTTTCCTGGCTATTATTTGTTCCCCATTCCAGGGATGTTATTCCGTTAATTTTATTTTTCAGTGCTGAGAAATTTTTTTCTACTTTTTGAATATTCTCTAAAAGAGTGCCTTGTTTAAATTTAAAACAAACAACATGCCTGATGAGATTTTGTGCCGGCTTTGTATAAGATTTTGGCATTAGAGAAAATAGTATTAAGAAAAGTAATGTTTTGATGATATTAGAAACAAATGAAAACTTCATTCTGTAATTACATTCAATATGTCTAATCAATATACAACATGAAAAAGCTGATAAGAGATTCATTTTTGAATAAGCTGAAACATTAGCTACCCCTTCTTGACTTGTTGTCATTCTTTGACATAAATAATCCTTATGAGTACTGAATTTGACTGGTTCATGGTAACAATGCCGATTTTTGCAATTGTCGTTTATTTAATCGTTATGATTGGTGCGATGGAGAAGCAGCCAAAATTTCTTGAAGAAGCTAGTGTAAAGAAGTTTGTGAGTATAGCTTTTGTGGGTCTTTTCGGTGGCGGTACGCTTTACTCTCTCTACTACATGATTCTTCGATTTATTGAACTACTCGGAAATTACTGATTTTTTAAGTGCCTGTTTTCGAATTTCATTGTGCTCAATGTAGTATAGAATCGGTAGTTCTTTTACGCTCAAATAATTGGCAAGGCTATGCTGAGTCCCCTTCTTTCGGGTCACCTAAACTAGATAAAAATCTTTCCGTTTTCGCAACTACTACTAGTGATCATCTAATTTCCAGTTACGAATATCCCAGAATGTTCGGGCATGCCCAATAACTGTGTTCGTTGCACTCTAGAAAATTGATCATTTTGGCAAACTTTGATTTTAGACCTGACCTTATGGATGCGGTGGTTGGTCCCATCTTTCATATTTCTATTATATTAGGTATTTTTTACGCTTGGACGATCGGCTTTAATCGAGAAAGTAAGTATCGACCCGGCAATGCTAGAAATATGGTGGAGGAATTTTATGTGTATGGGTTACCTCGCTGGTTTATGTACAGTATCGGCGGCATTAAACTTACACTTGCAACTCTCTTGACTATAGGGTTCTTTTACCCTGCCTTACTTAAACCAGTTGCAGGTATCCTTTGTTTAATTATGGCCGGTGCTGTCCTTATGCATTTGAAAATTAGAGAAGACAAATTAATCAAAGCACTTCCATCTTATTATATGTTTTGTTCGTGTTTTTTCCTGCTGATTGACTAGAAGAAATTATTACCTACTGAATGCCGGGGTGTAGGTACTAGTTTGTATGGAGCTTTCTGACCAGATCTGTTTGGCGAACCAAAGTTTTGTCGTTGCGAATGGCCATGCCATATGCCGCAGGATCACCTACGAAAATTACTTTCTTCTTTGCTCTGGTTAGCCCAGTATAAACTAAGTTTCTTTGTAACATCATAAAATGTTGTTTCAGCAGTGGGAAGATAACCACTGGATACTCACTACCTTGGCTTTTATGGACGGAGATTGCATATGCGGGTTGCAGGTCAGTAATTTCCATTCTTTGGTAGCTCACTTTTTTTCCTTCAAAGTCGATGTCTACCTTTCCGTTAAGTGTATCCACTGATTCGATAATCCCCATATCACCGTTAAATACATCTTTGTCGTAATTATTTCGGGTTTGAATGACTTTGTCGCCCTCACGAAAAAGCATTGGTCCCATGACTTGCGTTGCTCCATTTGGATTAAGCGCGTCCCTTAACTGGTCATTCAGGTTCCCGATTCCACCGACTCCACGATGGAGAGGAGCAAGGATTTGCAAATCATTTTTGGGGTCGATTGAGAATTTTTTAGGCAAAATATCTTTACTTAATATAGTTACAGCTTTAACGCATTCTTCGGGTGTAACTGCTCGAACAAAATGAACATCTTGTTGCGGGTTAATTTCAGCAAGGGAATCCACAGGAGAGGGAGGTTTACCTTTGCCCTGAAGGATTCCGTGTGCGAGCCCGACAATTCCACTATTCTCAGCCTGTCTAAAGGTGACAGCAAGCCGGGTAACTTTAAAAAGTTCACATTCAATTAAGTCCTTAAGGACATTTCCTGAACCAACGGAAGGTAGCTGATCCGCATCACCGACTAAAAGAAGATGAGCTTTGGGGGGAAGACTACGAATAAGTGCGGCTGCGAGGCGCAAGTCAAGCATGCTGGCTTCATCCATGATTACAAAATCACATACCAATGGATTCTGTTCGTTCATGGTAAAGCCACCTTTACTCGGATCAAATTTAAGAAGACGATGCACGGTTTGAGCAAAGTGAGAGCAGCTTTCTGCCATTCTCCTTGCTGCCCGCCCTGTGGGTGCAGCCAATAAAATCTTTGTTTTCTTGGCTCTCAGGATTGATACAAGTGCTCTCAGAATAGTTGTTTTTCCGGTACCAGGTCCACCGGTAAGGATTGAGATTTTAGATTGAAGGGCTTGCCTTACAGCTTCGGATTGTTGTTCAGCAAAAGTAAAACCTGCTTTTTCCTGTGCCCAGATTATTGCTTTCTCTATCTTAATAGAAGGGAGTGAGGAATCTGCCTTGGCTTGGTTGTTTAAACAGCGGACAATTGTTTCCTCTGCTCGTGAAGAAATAGGATTTTGTACCCAGTCTGGCCTAGATGTGGCGATTTCTTCATCCTTCATCAGTGCATCAAGCCGAGCTTCTACATCTTTAGTGTCAGCATCAAGCAAGGTTGCTGAATTAAGGGCTAGTTCCCTTCTTTCAATATGGGTATGCCCTTGATCCTCTGATTCCTGCAGCGTATGAAGAATGCCAGCCTCGAGTCTTGCGGGTCCATTATTTGCTAATCCTAAATTTAAGGCAATTTTATCGGCTGTTTTAAAACCGATTCCTTTAACTTCACGAATGATTCGATATGGTTCAGTTTCCAAAATGGTTTTTGCAGCATTACCATACCTTCTGACTAATCTTAAGCAAAGGGCATCGGTTACTCCGTAAGTTTGAAGAAACATCATAACTTCTCTTACAGTTTTCTGTTCTTCCCAGGCTTCTTTGATGCTTTTTACTCTTAACTTTCCAATGCCTTCAATTTCCCTTAAACGACCTGACTCTTCGGATATGATACGGAGAGTATCTGCTCCGAAATGATCAACGATTTTATTGGCATAGGTTTTCCCGATACCATGGATAAGCCCACTCGCAAGATATTTTCTGATTCCGTATGCAGAGGCTGGAAGTTTGCTTTCGAATGAAGTAAAAGAGAACTGGCGTCCGTGTTTTGGGTGAGTTGACCAACTGCCTGTAAGAGCAAGAGTCTCTCCGCATTGCACTTTTGGAGCTTTCCCGACAACAGCTATTTCAGCCGCTTTAGTTGCACCTTTCAACTTGCCAATAAGAAAACCGTTTTCTTCATTGTAAAAGGTAATGCGCTCCAAGACCCCTTCAAGCGTTTCACTAGGTCTGCTTTTTGTATTTACTGATTGATTACCACCCATCTTGGGGCAAACTTATTACTTCGAGTCCCCGCATGGCAACCTTAAGGAATACCAATCGATCTTTCGGGTGAAAAACATCGCCATCGCCAATGCTGCAAAAAGCCCGATGCTACCCATGAGCAGGGCATAGCTTTCCAATTGTAAGATTACATACAAATATCCGTAGAGGATCGACAAAACAGCACTCACTGAGATTGCCAGTTTCTGACTGGATAAGATTGCCGAAGCATAAGAACCTATCAGGAATACAACTGCTGCAGTCGAAGCAAGATAAGCTCGATCGAACCCAAAGTGTTCGGACAGGGAAAGCAATAAAAGATAGAAAACAAGAATGGCAAAGCCGACAAATAAATACTGAATGGGATGAACCTGTGCCTTTTGCAGGATTTCAGTAAAAAAGAAAGAGGTAAACCCAAAGACAAGAAATAATATGGCATATTTAGCCATACGGGTTGTTTTTTGATAAACATCATTGGGCATGAAGAATTTTACCCCAAAGGAAAAATCCCCCAATATGTTGGCAGGTCCAGCAAACAATTGACCATTTTTCCAGTTTGCCCCGCCACCGGAAGATGGGGCAGACCCTGTCCATGCATGAGGAATTGAACGGTTTAAGTGCAATACTTTCCACGACGCTGAGAATCCATCATTACTGATGTTTTTATCAAGTGGAAGAAAAGCACCGTCAAAACTTGGAGATATCCATGGGGATTCCATATTTACGGAAGTGGTTTTACCCAACGGGGAAAAAGCAAGGGATGAGCTGCCGTCCAAATGTAGATCAATTTCAAAAGCAAGCGTACCATTTGTCTCGGTCAGATTAACTTTTGAACTGACTCCCGAGCTTAGGACTTCCTGCGTGGGCAGCCCGGGTTGTGCATCGATTTTTTTTCCCTGAAATGTAATCGTGGTAGCCTCGCGGATTCCACGAACATCGGGAATACCGATACACAGCGAAGCTCTGTCTTTCAGAATCTCAGTCTCCTCCACGCGGGCAAGATCCCAGTCGAGATCACCATAGGATCCCCTTATCTTTAGCACCGATTTATAGACCACGGCTTCAAAGATTCCTCGGTACTTCATTTCCGGTACCACAGTAGCAATAATCTCCAGGTTATCGGGTAGAAAATGTAAAAACTGGGTCTTTTTAGTTGTCGATGATCTGCCGTTACTCGATCGGTTCATGATCGTGTGATGATAGGGAACAGTGAGGATCGGCCCGAAAACGGTTTGATCACGACCCCACTTTGAACTTATCTCCTCCACCACTTCATCCCTTCGTACTTCTCGATCATTGATCACCACAAAAAGTGGAATTGTCAGAATTAACAGACCACCGGTGAGAATCCCGATGATTACGAGTTTCAGGGTAAGGGAAGAACGCATAGAGTTGCGAGCATTTGGAATGGGCGGAGGAAGATCAGGCATAGCAGTTTGTATATGTTTGTATACTTATGACTAGAAAAGTGCCGGATTCGTTGACTTTAATCCGGGAACCCTGTTATCCAACTATGCTATCGAGTTCGATTGAACGCACTAACAAGGGCAAGAAGTCCGCTTTTCTCGATACTTGAATCAATTCCACATCCGTATGCCACACGGCCGACTTTTGTCTGCAGTTGGACATAGGCGGCCGATTCAGTCGCCGAGCCTTCACCAATCGAATGCTGCCGGTAATCCGTAAGCTTGAAATCTTTCAATCCTTCCTGCTCAAGCGCATGCACAAAGGCATTAATCGGTCCGTTTCCTTTTCCAGTTAATTCTTTTTGCTCTCCATTGATTTGAACTTTTGCAATGCAGTCGACTTTCTCCTGTCCGGGCTGTTTGCTGGTATCGTAGGAAATTAGTTTCAACGGCTCATTCTTTTCCAAATATTCATCTTTGAAAGTGGAGTAAATGTCTTCTGCGGGTAATTCACGGGATTCGGAGTCCGCTTTTTCATTTACCAACATGCCAACCTCCGGATGCATCGCTTTGGGCAGATCCAGTCCGTACTCGCGGGAAAGGATATAGGCCACCCCGCCTTTTCCACTCTGACTGTTGATCCGAATGATTTCCTCGTAAGATCTGCCAATATCGCGGGGATCAATCGAAAGATAGGGTACCTGCCAAAGAGTATTATGGGTATCTCCCTCTTTTTCTCGCAGATCCATTCCTTTTTTGATCGCGTCCTGATGAGAGCCGGAAAATGCGGTGAATACCAGATCGCCTCCGTATGGATGACGATCATGCACGGACATCCCCGTGGTTCGCTCATAGATTTCTCGAATATGATCAAGGTTTTCGAAATTCAATCCCGGATGCAGACCCTGTGCATACATATTCAGGGCAACGGTCACGATATCCAGATTTCCGGTGCGTTCCCCATTGCCAAAAAGGGTGCCTTCCACGCGATTCGCACCCGCAAGCAGTCCCAGTTCAGTGGCTGCCGTGCCAGTTCCCCGGTCATTATGGGTATGCAAACTGATAATCGCCTTACTGCGTTCCTGCATGTTTCGACAGAACCATTCGATCTGATCGGCATGAACATTGGGGGTAAAGAGTTCAACCGTGGCAGGAAGGTTCAAAATGATTGGATTTTCCTCGGTTGGTTCCCATTCATTCATCACCGCTTCACACACCTCCAGGGAATAATCCACCTCAGTATCCGAAAAGCTCTCCGGGGAATATTCCAACTGCACTTCTGTGTCGGGTAATTCAGGTAAAAACTTTTTAACTAACCTTACGCCCTCTACTGCAATATTTTTAATTTCTTCTTTTGATTTCCCAAAGGTCACTCTTCGCTGCAGTGGAGAGGTCGAATTATATAGATGTACGATCGCTTTCTTTGCTCCCTGTAGACTTTCAAAGCTCCGTTTGATTAGATGCTCCCGTGCCTGAGTTAAAACCTGCAGGGCAACTCCATCCGGTACGAGTTGGTCATCGATCAATTTCCGGGCAAAATCAAATTCGGTCTGAGCTGCGGACGGAAATCCAATCTCGATCTGTTTGAAGCCGATATCGCAAAGGAGCTTAAAGAGTTCCAATTTTTCTTTCACGCCCATGGGGATGGGTAATGCCTGATTTCCATCCCGCAAATCCACACTGCACCAGTAGGGCACGTGATCAATGGTACGATTGGGCCATTGGCGGTCGGGTAAATCGATGGTTCCCCACGGTTTGTATTTTGTGATCGGGCTGTTTTGCATGGAATAGTATAACATACTCTTTTAATAAGGGTATGAAAAGCGGAAAGCCTTGGGTTGCGGTTTCGCCAAGATTTCATTATGAATAGATGCTTAAATGAAGGAATCCACCCCATCTCTTTCCGGTCCACTCGCGGGCAAGACCATTGGCCTTGGTGTATCCGGATCGATCGCTGCTTACAAGGCCGCGGATCTGACCAGCGAATTACGAAAAGCTGGGGCCGATGTGCACTTGGTAATGACGGAATCCGCCACCAAGTTTATTTCTGCTCTTACCCTTGGTACGCTGTCGAGAAATCCCGTGCTTACTTCTTTTTGGGAGGAAGAAGGCTGGCAACCCGGGCATATCGAACTGGCGGACAAGATCGATCTCTTCCTGGTTGCACCAGCCACTGCTCAGCAGGTGGGAAACTATGCCAATGGATTAGCTCCCGATTTATTGGGTGCGATTTATTTGGCGACGAAAGCAAAGGTTATGCTCGCACCGGCAATGAATGGAAAAATGTATGAGCATCAAGCCGTGCAAAAGAATCTAGAAACTCTAAAGGGCAGGGGAGTGGAAATCATCGAACCAGTGGTCGGGGAACTCGCATGTGGCTACGAAGGCATTGGGAAATTGGCATCTGTGGATGCCATTGCCGAGTGCGTAGTTTCTAAACTTAGGTAATCTAATTTGACAGTGCGTGCGTAAATGCGTACGCTTTTATGCTATGACTACGATTTCCGCAACTCAGGCTAGAAAGAATTTATATTCCCTCATTGATGAAGCTAATGATTCCCACCAACCTATTCAAATCACCGGGAAGCGTTCCAATGCGGTTCTACTTTCGGAGAGTGATTGGCGGGCGATCCAGGAGACCCTTCATCTTCAGACCATTCCCGGTATGGTCGACTCGATCAAGCAGGCAAGTGAGGAAGGGATTGAGCAAGCTAGTGAAGAACTTGACTGGTGAGTGGTTACAGGGTCGTTTTTTCCCGCCATGCTCAAAGGGATGCCAAGAAATTAGCTAAGAGTAATTTAAAAGAATCGGCCCAAAGACTTATTGAAATCCTTAAAGAGGATCCATTTCAAAATCCACCATCTTTTGAATGCCTAAAGGGAGACCTGCAGGGCTTTTATTCTAGACGAATCAATATCCAGCACCGCCTGGTTTACGAAGTGGATAATGAAAGTAAGACGGTACTGGTCCTGCGGATGTGGACCCATTACGAGTAATAAGTAGCAGATAAACGAGATACTGGAGAAGATTACTGTTCTACAACCTCTACGGGTGCAGAAATCACTGAACCGAAATCATTTGTTACGGTAATTGTGTAATTTCCATCATGCTGGGTACCATTGTAGTCGGAGAAAACCAAGGTTGCATTGGTTTCGCCAATAAGGTCTGTACCATCTTTTTGCCATTGGTAGGTTAGAAACTTCCCCTCGGCACTCGCAGTGAGAGTTGCCGCACCATTTGCTGGTACCATTGTGCCCTGCGGTTGGGTAGTGATTTCAGGCTTGAGATACTTCAGAATTTGCTCAGTCAGATGGGCTGTGGAAACGGAATTAGTCGCTGGGGTTAGAATAAAGCTCGGATTTGGACTAACATAAGTAGAGGAGGCTAGCGGATCGAAACCAAGGTTTTTGATGGCCAGGATTTCGGAATCCAACAAGACTCGGTCATACATTCTGAAATCATCATAAGAGGCTGGTAGATAATTGTTTGAGCCGAAAAGTCGCCCAAGATTTATCGAAGAACTCGAAGCTAATGAAATATCTGTAGACCCAACATGATTGAAATCCAAATTTCCATCAATAAAAAGTGAGTGAGAATTGGAATTCATGGCAAGTGCCAGATGTATCCAATTTCCGTGATTAACCACATTGTTTGAAGCCTTACTTGCACCATGATTTCCAGATCTAATAAAAAAATACTTAATTCCCCCCCCATCCAGACCCCAGGAAAGAGAACTATGAGCACCAGCTAGAATCGCACATTGGTGGGTATATCTTCCTAAATGAGCGTTATGATTACTTGTTGATCTCAACCAAAAGGCAATGGTGAATTTATCAGGGTAAGCTAATGGGATGGTAACATAATCATTAGTCCCATCCAGATCAATTGCACCTCCAATTTTTCCCTGTATCCAAGAATTATTGGTGTCGAAGTTAACTAGGGTTGCGTGGCGGTTGTTTCCGGATACATCACTTGCTACATTTCCAGAATTCTCATCAAATGGGATATGAGCCATGAGACCACTAGTGATATCGAGTGGTGCTCCTGCTCCTTCGAGTGTAATTCCCCACTTAGAACCAAGGTATTGCTCGACAGTTTCGATTTCGGAGGTGGATAAGGTTCTGTCATAGACAAGGATTTCACCAATCCTGCCGTAAAAGAAACTATTATTTGCAGTTCGTTTCCCTAATCCATGTGCTTTAGCAAAATCAGTTGTTATGGTACTAATAATACCTAATTGAGTAGGAAAGTTTCCTTCTCCAGTAAAAGTATTTCCGTTTAATCGATTTTGACCACCTGTAATGATAGAGGAGGTTTTTCCATTCCTCCATAATGTTGTGCCCCAACCCATTGAAATCCAATCGGTTTCAGTATCATAGAAAATAGCTGAATCCATATTACCCGATGATCGTCCCGCTACCCAAAAGAAAGTTCTTATTTGTTTGATTCTTTCAAAATCAAGAGATTGGTTCCCATCAAAAACCAAAACATTTAAATTTGGTTTTCCACTTATTTGTCCGGAACGAATTTCGGGTTGGTTGGGGGCGTTGGCTTGGGTGGCGTTGTGGTCCTTACCGGCTTTGTCAGCCCAGTTGGCGAGTTTGAGATGATCGGTGCTAGTGTCAAATTCTCCATCGGCATCGACATCATTGGCATCTAGCCAAAGGACGAGTCCGTTCTGCGGAATATCTGAGCCATCGGGTACATCAACGGGCCAGCCGTATTGATCTGTCTGCGGGCGGGCAATGATGGCGATCGTGTCAGATCCCGTCCCGTGCTCGTTCATCGCCTTGACGAATACCCGGTGGTAGCCGGGTTGACTTAGGGTGCCGGTGATTTGCCCTGTGGAAACATTCAGGCTTAGTCCCGAGGGCAAGCCCTCCGCCAAGTATGTGGTCGGCCCGTTGTTCGCGGCTAAGCTGAGGCTGAAGTTCGTCCCGACTGTGGCGTTGTGCTCAAAGTTTAAATTAATTAGGGGCTTTTTGATAGAGTTATGAAAAGCTTGTATCTCGAAAGGCAATAATGGCCGGTCATAAGCACGAAATTCGTCAAGTCTCCCATGGAAGCTTCCTACACCTAGATTAAGTTCTACTGAAGTGTTAAGAAGTCCCACATTCCCACTAGATCGTAAAACATCTATTTTGTTTCCGTTAATGTAAAAATCGTATGTTGCTTGCGTAGAAAGTTCATCACTAGCTTGGTCATTGCTGGAGACTAGAGCTAAATGAAACCAAGTATTATGCGTAACACTGTAATTGGGTGATGATTCAATAAAAATGCTAGAATCTTTGCGGAATTGAAAATGACCACTTCCGTTTATATTACTTTTATTTAAATGGAGAAAATGTTCATTACCGTAACGATAATTATCATTTCCATATAGAACAGTAACTTCTGTGTCGGTGCCATTAACCGCTACTTCAGGACATAACCAAAAGGACATAGTTCTAAACTTTGAATCGAATGATCCAGTAACTTTATCATTTATTCCATCAAACATTAAGGCCTGTCCTTCCACACCTTCAGACCATGGATCGCCGGTGAATCCAGATAAATTAAGATGGCGTTGATTTCCGCTGTGGTCCCAAAGTTTATTAGGTTCTACGGAAACTGGTTCAAACTTGTAGTAGACTTGCAGATTGTCCTCTGGTTCGTTGACGGGGAGAGCGGCATCATAGGCAGCCTGCTCGGCAGCTAGTTTGTCGGCATGCAGTTGAATCCTCCATTTGTCGGCTAGGTAACGCTCGACAGCATCGCGTTCAAAATTAGACAATGCTCGGTCGTAGAACAGAATTTCCCCAAATTCGGCTTCCCAGTTTGAACTATTTGCAGTCTTGGCTCCGATCCCGAGCTTAGCGAAGTTTCCATTGTAACTGCCCCCTGCGCCTGCTGTCATCGAGAGTAAATCTCTTCTTTTAGTTACATAATCCCCGTTTTCTTGATTTTTTCCAGAAATACGCACTGTTCCACCGGTCTCTTTGTGGAATGACCCATTATTGAAAGAACGAAGGTTATTTATTTTGTAAATGTTAATAAGATTGAGTGAATTATCAGACAATGGAGACCCTTGAGTACCCAAAGCATAATAAACCGCAAAGATATGCTGAACGGGCAGGCTCGCGTTGTCGTCGAGCAGGTAATCCCCGCCGTCGAAGGCGACGGCCTTGAGATTAGTATCACCAAAGAAATTCGACTTCGGTTTGAGTAATTCGGTGGACTGGGTGGCATTGGCGTCGCCCACCTTGCTTTTCCACGAGTCGACGAGAGTGCCGGTCGGAAGGTTGTCCGCGAGGCCGTCGGCGTTGAGGTCATTGGCGTCTAGCCAAAGAACGAGGCCGTTGCGGGGAACTTGCGTGGCGTTGGCTTCGGCGAGGGGTAAGCCGGGGGCGCCAATGGCTTGCTGCAGGGTGAGTGTCTGGCTGGTGGCTTGCCCAACGGAATTGGTGAGGCGTACGGAATAGGTGGCATTGTTATCCAAAATGGGGTTGGCGAGTTCCAGTACGGGAGAATTCGCACCTTCAATAGTCTCGCCATTCTTTAGCCATTGGTAGGAGAGGTTGTGTCCGCGCCCACGGGCTTCAATAGTGGCTGAATCCGTACGCCAGTCATAACGGGCGAAAGGCCGGGTGAATATGGAGGGGGTGACCTGCATAGCGGCCAAAACTTCAGGTGAAAGACGATTCAGGGAGATGGAGGAATTCAGGTCGCTCAACACATCGCTGTCCAGGTTGCTTTTCGTGATGGTGCGGTTCAAATCTGCTAAAACAGATGGTGGTAGCATATCACGAGTAATGGTCTTGTTAAGATCGGACAGCACAGAATCTGGGAGCATGTCGCGGGTAATATTTTTAAGCGAAGAATTGAGATCCGAGCGGAGGGCATTGCTGAGCATGGAGTGCTCAATCGATCCTTGAGGAATGGGTGCAGTTCCTGCGGAAAAGGCATAAGGGACGGCTGCAAAGGGACGGTCGGGAGTTAATTGCTGGAAGCCATTCAGCCCATCGCTGAACCAAACGCGAAGTTTGGCATCCGAATATTGCTGGAAGATTGCGGGATCGAGAGCATTCATTCCTTGAATCGCGGTATTTCCCAATAAAATGGAATATAATCCTCCATTGACTGGAACCTGAATTGAACCTTGTGGTTCCGATCCGTTCACACTTGTTCCGTCATTGCTCCAATAGGTGGTTGTGCTTTCGGCATCGACGATGGCGAATTTGAATAGTCCAGTGCCGTAAAAGGCTTCTCCATTGACCGCGACCTGGCCGGCATAATTCAAAACAGGTGGGACTCCGTCCGCCCGTAGAGCAAGCAACAGGAATGACCAAAACAATATGCAAGCTGATCTCATGAAAGTACGATCATTGTGCAATGATGTGGGGGTGTCAAGTATCCAGAAAGAAGTGGCTTGGGTTATATTCGGGCATAAAAAACGCCCGATCTCTAAAGAACGGGCGTTTGTGGGGTAAAAATTGTTTAGGTTTAAGCAGCCTGTGGTAGATCGTGAAGGCTGGTTTGTTTGCGTTTTACGCGACGAAGACGGGAACGGCGACGCAGTCCGCGGTCGAGTTTTTCCACCAGATCATCCACGGCTTTGTAAATATTTTCACTGAGTACGGAGATGGTGATGGTTTTTCCTTTCAATTCCAAATGACCCTTGGCCACGTATTCAGCTTCGTGCGATGAAGATTTTGAGTCGTGCTCTAATTCAATCCTAGCACGAATGATTCTCTCCTCGTGCTTAAAGATTTTTTCCATCTTTTCATAGACAATACCCTTGAGGGAGTCAGTTAAGTTAAGATGAAGGCCGGAGAGAATCAGATTGTTCTTCATATGCGTTTTCTATTTTGTGTTAGGTTTTAGTTTGTGATGCCTGCGTAGTGCAAACAACAACATCAACTTCGCGCGTAAAAAGTAATAATGCCAATAAAGTTTACATTTTTTTTCTTGATAATAAGTAAGTCACTGGATCCCAATTCTTTACCTAATGAATGAGGGGGCAGATTCCCCCCTGATTGATCCGAATAGTTTCCCGAATTGGATTACTTATGAGGATGAACATATTCTGGTGCTGGATAAACCAGGGTGGTTGGTCTGTCATCCATCGAAAAACGGGCCGTGGTCGAGCTTAGTAGGAGCGGCAAAGGAGTACTTGGGAGTTAAATCTATTCATTTGGCCAGTCGTTTGGACCGCGAGACGAGTGGAGTTGTTTTGCTGGCCAAGCATCGTGGGGCGGCCAGTCGATGGCAGAAGGGAATTGAGAAAAAGACGGTAAGAAGAAGTTACCTGACGATTTTGGAGGGAGAGATGGATGATTCACGAGTAGTATCCACTTTTTTAGGCAAGGATCCAAATAGTCCAGTTTTTGTTAAGCAACGAGTTACAAGTAAAAGTCATAAGTCTCAACTTGCTGAATCTACATTCGTTCCTCTTTTTTCTGGTCAAGGTTTTACTTTTGCACAAGTCGCTACAAAAACTGGAAGGAAGCATCAGATTCGGGTGCATGCTCAGTCGATCGGATATCCTTTGGTCGGGGAGAAGTTGTATGGTCGGGATGAATCTTATTATTTGAAGTTTTGTGACGGGGGGTGGAAAAATGAATGGTTGGAGGATTTAGGTATGGCGAGGCAAGCTTTGCATGGAAGAAGTCTAGGCTTCGTCAATCAAGATCAGGAGTTTTTCGCCGATCTAGCAGATGATATGATTGAATTCCTTGATCTTAAGTTGGGGATGCCTCGGGAGGATATAAATGCACTACAATCGAAAGCTGATAAGTTAATCAGAGATAAGTGGAAAGAGGAATTGAGTTGTACGGATGGGGGAGAGTAAGTATTCGGTAAAGAAAGATCATTTCGTATGAGTTCCCAAACAACACCTGTATCTCCTCTGGAGGCCTTAAAGGCTGGTTTTCGTCGTGCATGCGTTAGAAGGCTAGTCGGAGATGAAGCTGGTGCAATTGATGTTCTGAAGAACGAAATCCCTAAACTTGTAGTAGGGTGGGCGAAAACAACCACTTTGGATGCAGCTGAGAAGAAGGGAAAGCTGAAGGAAATGTTTGATGATGAATCGGGCAGGGCGGATGAACTGGCTACAGCTTTTGATTTATTTGCTGGTCGTTTTGAGGCAAGAGTTGCTGAACTTGTAAGGAAAGAACTCGGGGATGTTTGTACTCGGTTAGAAAACATAGTTGAGGCAATGAGTGGTGGTGAACCTGTAAAGCCTTTGGATTTACCTAAGCAAGAGATTGCAGATGAAGCGGAGATCAGTAGTAAGATTGAGCAGGAATTGGATCCGCCGAAGGGAATTGGTCTGCGCTTTGATGAGATAGAGGAAATGATCGATACGGTACTTTCTGATAGTTGATTCAGGCTAACCTTTTTTTAACGTGTACATTCTTGGTTTGACTTGCTGGTTTTTTTCTCAAACTTCTATGGTTTGATTTAACCAATTTCCATTATGTCCTCAGATCCCGCAGAAGCTATTCCAGAAAATTCCGAAGAATCCACCTCCGAAGAGGATGGTAAAAAGAGAAAAATGTATATCGGTCTAGATCTCGGTACATTAAATTCTTGCATATTACCTAAACTAAGTAAGCCAGGTGCTGACGAGCACCACGGTATTTGGGTTCCCACAGTTGTTGGTTACCCGGAGGATGGAATCTTAGCAGGGATTCTTCCTGGTAACTCATCTATGCTGCACGGAGACGAAGCATTAGCCAATGAACTTCATTTACGCTTAGTCAATCCTTTGAATGATGGCGTGATTGCTGACCATGAAGCGGCTAAGTCTTTCCTTCAATACCTGCGAAATAAGGTCGATCCTGAGCACAAGCGTGAGGTATATTGCGTTATAGGTATTCCTGCAGTAGCAGATGCTGAAGCGAAAGAAAGTTTGAAGAATGCATCCAAAGGTGCGTTTGATGGAATACTATTTATTCCAGAGCCTTTTCTTGCTGCACTCGGTATGAGAGACGAAGAACGATTGACTGACCCCACTTACAGTGACCCGGTTGCGAATTCTTTGTTTGTTGATATCGGTGCAGGAACGACTGATTTTTGTATTGTGCAGGGATATTTCCCTAAACCTGAGGATTTGCTTAGTATTCCTTTTGCGGGTAACGAAGTTGATGTTATTCTTGATAAGGCTATTCGTGAAGAGTACGCAGAAGTCGATGTCCCCATCTCAATGATTCGTAAGTTTAAGGAGAGTTATTCCTATGTGGGCGAGAGTGAATCGGGTGCTCGAGTAAAAGTTCCCGTAGATGGAAAACCGAGGAAAATTGAAATTGGTAAACAGGTAGGACTCGCCTGCAACCAATTACTCGGAGAAATCTTCGATTCTTTAAAAGAGGTTATTTCTAAAGCTTCCCCGCAATCAGTATTTGGAATGTTGCAAAACATTGTCCTGACGGGAGGTGGAAGTCGTGTCCGTAATATTGACCAAGAATTACAAAGATTGCTTGTTGATGACGGTTATGAGGAACCAGATGTGAGAATCTCTTCTAGGGAAGTGATGCCATTTGTAGGTATTGGTGCTTTGAAAGTAGCTAAAGCAGCACGGGAAGATCAATGGATTCGACCCTAGTCTATATTTTAAATAATCGTTTGGAGAGTTTGCCCGAGTCGTTCAACCGAAGATAGAATTCGTTCATTAATTATCTCTGGGTCATCATTTTTTTCCTCTTCGAAGAGTATTTTCCATCCTTCTAGGTTTTGTATTTCCTCCATCTCTGGATGAGGAAGCTTTTCAAGTCCTTTTACTTTTAGACTGCGAACCAAAAAAGTGGCTATTTGTACAGAGGCAGCAAGCTTTGGGTTAACTGTGGCTTTTTCTGGATGATTGTGACTATGGACAGCTTCTACAATTTCCTCCGATATGTGATGATTCCAAAGGTAGTATGCTCCCATTTTTGCATGATCCCAACCAACCAGGCTAATTTCTTTGTCCGTGAGTTCTTGAAGTGATTCGTGAGTTTTTCCATAAACATGAGGGAAAATCTCAGGAAAGGTGATTGCTAGAATTAATATTCCTAGGTTGTGAAGTAGTCCTGCCACATAATCTGCTTCCTGTTCAACTTTATGCTCTGCTATCGACAAAATTTCTCTTGTAAGGATGGCGGTACCGATACTATGCCTCCAAAAACTTTCCCAGGAAAAATGCTTATTATTTTTTCCTAGTGCTGAAATTTCCTCGATTATAGGTGTGGCAGCGAGAAGTTCGCGAATTCGATTTAGACCTAAGAAAATCGAAGCCTCTTCAACGCCAGTTATGTGATGATCTTCTTTACTTCCAAAAAATATAGAATTAACAAGATCAAGCACACGGGTCGTAAGTGAAGGATCTAGTCGAATGACTTCTGCTATTTGACCAACAAAACTATCTTCCGAGTCTAAAAGGTTAGCAAGAGTATCATTAATACTTTGTAATGATGCCAGCTTTGGACACTGGTTAATCCTCTCAATCAATAAAAAATCAGATGGAGGATTCATTAACGAGGGAAAATGGAAGCAAAATTAAATTTCAACTTCCCCATGTGAATAAGGACTAAACCTTTATTTCGACAGCATTTGGTCTGTGGTCGGACAGATTTGACTGTTCTTTGAGGCAGCTTTCAAAAAAGTTTTTTGCAGTGTTGCAGGCTTGAGATCCTGGATTAAGAACTAAGGAACGACCTGTAGAAGAAAGAATTTGCATGGAACCATCTGCTCTTTTTTCCAAGTAGAGAGTATCTCCATTATCTTTTTCCAAAAATGATTGAACGGCAGGAGATTGCATGAATTCCTGTTTCAACTCCTTTCGCGATAATCCTTTGTCTACTGCAGAAACTTCATCCAGTTCTTTCGCAAATGATTCAGATGTGGGTTGAGGGAGGTTGTTGCTTGGTGTGGTAACTTTTTCTAAAAGATCCCTCCCTACGGAAACAAGACTGCTTGCGACTAATGGATTCATGAGGGCAGTGTAGCATTTCTTCTGCCAATTCTTTTGGGGTTACATCCACTTCATACATTTTCTTTCAACAAGCGTTTCAGCGATTTGAATAGCATTGAGGGCAGCCCCTTTCCATAATTGATCTCCAACTACCCATAGGGCTAAGCCGTTATTGAAAGCTTGATCGATACGGATCCTGCCGACGCCACATTCTTCTTTTTCGGCGTAATGTAATGGTGTGGGATACCGGTTTGCGTTTGGTATATCCCAAAGTTCTGCTCCAGCAAATTCTTCGATAGCAGCTTTTGCATCGGGTACATTGACGGGTTGTGAGAATTCTGCGTTTAAACTAATCGAATGTGCTCTGTAGACGGGGACGCGTACGCATGTGCATGATACCTGAAGGCTCGATGAGTTGAGTATCTTTCGACTCTCGTTCTTCATTTTTAGTTCTTCCTTGGTATACCCATCTTCACGGAAATCATCGATGTGGGGGAGTAGGTTATGAGCAATCGGATGAGGAAAAGGAGATTCACTTACTGGCGTAGTGGGGTTTTCTGCGGGTGCAAATTGAGCCATTAGTTCGTTTTCAAGGGCTTGAAACCCAGCTTCACCTGCACCAGATACTGCTTGATAAGTCGATGCGATGAACCGTTTTAAGCCAAATCTTTTGTGTAGTGGGTAGAGTCCCATAAGGGCAACTGCAGTCGAGCAATTCGGGTTGGCTATAATTCCTTGATGGTCTTCCAGTGAATCGGGATTGATTTCTGGAACAATTAGAGGGACGGTTGGATCCATACGAAATGCAGAACTATTATCAATCACAACACAGCCATGTCTTCTTGATGCTTCAGCAAATTCTTGAGATTGCTTAGATCCAGCACTGAATATAGCTAAGTCTAGATCCTTGAATGAATCAGACGTAGTTTCCTGTACAGTCTCAAGGTTCCCGCAAGCTTGAATTTGCCTGCCTGCGGATTTTGAGGAGGCTAGAAGGCGAGCTTCGGCCACAGGGAATTTTCTTTTTTCAAGGAGGCTGATTATTTCTTGGCCAACCGCACCGGTTGCGCCTACGATTCCTATACGATATTTTTTCAATGAATGTGGAAGGTTTATATATTAAATACCAACATGTGGTAAATTCAGTCAGTATTTGCGAGACTGAAAATGTTTTGTGTGCATCTATTACAAAGCAAAGACTATATTTATTTCGAAATGGTAAAAATGTGAAAACCTATAAAATGTCAAGTTCTAGGCTCCCGCAATCCTGTAAAGAAGATTCATTGGGAACACCATGGGGGCTCCATGAGGTATGTGAAAGATTAGGTACTGACGCTCCAATGGGCACAGTTTTTGAAGGCAGGAAGTCAATTGGATTAATTGTTTCTGAGTGCAGCAAGGAGAAGCAGGAAAAAAATTTGATTACCACAAGAATTTTACGTTTGCGAGGTTTACAGGAGGGTATCAATCGTGGACAAGGAATTGATAGTTTTGACAGGTATATTTACATTCACGGTACGAACCATGAGGACCGTTTGGGGAATCCTTCAAGTTCAGGTTGCTTACAGCTTTCTAATCTTGATGTGATTGATTTGTATGAGTCGATTTCAGATGGAACGCATCTTTGGATTGAGCAAACCTAGCTTCTTGAATTGTATAGTTTAGAAGGAAAAATTTGTTCATTCTACTTGTAACTAGGCTAGTTGCTTCGTCTTCATTTATTTGTACAACTTCAGTATCTGAGTTGGAAATTTTTATAGTATTATTGATCCCTTCTTGTTCAATACTGGGAGAGTCTTCGTCGATAACTAAGAAGTTGTAATCTATTTGGCGGATCCGAATAAGTGTGTCGTCAAAACGGGAACTGATTTCGAGATTAAAACCCTCTTTCTTAATCTCATTCATTACTTTTTGGCAAAGTTGTTTGTTTTCGATAAAAACAAGAACAGATGATCTAAATTTTGCCCGAATGAGCTCGATGACTCTTTCGACACGAATTGGTTTCTGCAAGAAAGCTAAGCATCCTAATTTATGAGCTTCCTCCTCTAGTTCAGGGGCCGAAAAAGCACTGATGAAAATAAATTCAGCTTGTTTTTTTGAAGAATCAATCATTTCACGGTATGCTTCAATTCCTTTCATGTCGGGCATTTGCATATCCATCAGGACAAAATCAAAAGATCCTGCTAAAAAAAGTTCTATTGCTTTTTTTCCGTTTTCAGCAAGTTCGACATGAAAACCCTCACTTTCCATTACATCATACATAGTAGTACGAATAGCTGGATGGTCGTCGACAATAAGTATTTTTACTTTCATGAATGAATCTGTTTTTTGTTTTTTGTTTTTTCTAAGTGCGGAATTTTGATGAAAATAATTGTACCTTTAGGTGATGTTTCTTTAATTTCTATAACACCCCGGTGCCTCTCGAGTAGGTCCGCACATAGGGGTAAGCCTAGCCCGAATCCTTCTTTTTTGCTAGTGTAGAGTGGTTCGAACACACGTTTCGCTAATTCCGTAGGGATTCCTGAACCATTATCAACGATAGAAATGTCTATGAACTCATTTACTCTTTCTGCAAATACAGAAATGTCAGTTTGGGATAATGGGTCTTTAGATTGAATTGAATTAATGAAGAGGTTAGAGAGGATTTGCCGAAAAAGAAGTTTGTCTACAAACAATTTCAGATTTTCAGGTTCAGAATTATAAGAAAAATTAATTTCTTTAGTTAAATCCAAAACCTCGATCGCATCATGACAGAGATCTTTTAGCTTACACTCACTTAAGTCTAAGGCCTTACCCTTAGTAATATCCAGCAATCTTTTAATGACTTGATCGCTTTCTGACAGTTGCTGATCAATTAAATCTAAATGCTCAATTGATTTATCAGTTGAAGATAAACTTTTCCTAAGGAAATAAACTGAATTCCTAATAGCTGCCATCGGGTTTCGTAATTCATGTGCGATGTTTGAAGAAACTTGTCCAACACTTGCAAAGCGCTCATGTTTACCAAGTTGATTTTGAAGACTTAATAATTCCTGATTTTTTTTAATTCTCACTTTTATTTCAGTTTGCAACTGTTTATTTGCTTTATTTAAGTCATCTGTTCGCTCAATGACTTTACTGTCAACTTGAGCTTTACTTTTAAGGAGTTTTGCATTGGCGATTCCAATCGAGTCTAGCATTGCATTGAAAACAGAAGTTAATCTTCCAAATTCATCATTAGTAATTTTTGTCGCTCTAATCTCTAAGTCATTCTTAGTCGATATTTTTTCGGCGACATATACGAGTTCTAGTAGTGGTTTCGTTAAGTTTTTCTCTAACCAAAATGATAGTATTACAACTAAGACTACAATAGTCGCCCAAATCGTAAGAGTTAGATTTTTATAATCATTCTGCATTGATTTAAGGTCGAAGAGCGAGCGGTTCATTCCAATCAATCCAACTTGTTGGTTTTGTGAATAAACGATTCTTTGCACAAGGAGAGAATCATTTGTCCATTCTTCTTGGTCTTGGGGCATGGGCTCTATTAATTTTAGCAGAGGTTCATCCTTTCGATCTTTCTTAGAGCTCATTGCAAATAAATATGGCTTATTATGGGGTTCGAAAATATCGAATTTCCAAACCTCGACGGAGCTGATAGCCGGGTTCTCCACTATCGCGTTTATTATTTCTGTAGCCGTCTCTTCATCATCAAATTCCACAGCAGGATATATTTGCTTAGCAACCGTTGAAGCAAGTTCAACAGCATTTTCGAAGATTAATTCTTTATGAGAAAGTGTCGTTTGATTTACTAGCACCACGCCACCAATTGTAGGCAGTATGAGACTGAGAACTATTGCGGCTAGGAGTAATTTCCCCCGAAATGACCAATGTGAAATATTGCGAAACAAAAATAGTTAGTTTACAACTTTTTATTGGAAGACCTTATGATCTTGATTGCTTTTTCGATTGTGTGTTCAGGCAAATCGATATTTTCATTAATTGAAGATTTTAGAAATTGGAAAAGTTCAGATTGTAATTGGTAAGAATTAATTCTGTTTTCACTTTCTTGAAAATGAGACCTTGTGAAATTATCATCCTTCAAGGATTTATTTATTGAATAATGAATCTTAGTATCGGTTTCCAAGTCAATGAAATCATTTTCTAATGTCTGTGCATTCATTTCTTTGAAGTTACTAAATGAAATAACTTTGATAGGTTTTTGAACTCTTGCATGTAAAAGTTTTTCAACATCGAGAAAAGTTGGGTGGAAAGAATGATCTTGAATGACAAAAAAAGAAAAGTTCTCGAAGATCCCGGTCCGTAAAATAAAATGTACGCTGGGAGCATATGAAATATCAAAATTTAAATCCTTGGGTACAGATTCTTCCAATTTCGCAGAGTCTGTACCTACGACTAGAATCTTTCTATTGAGAAAAATTGAGTTTTTGAGATTTCCAGAATGTAAAAGAGAGAGTGCTTTCTCTTTTATGGTTTGGAATGAAGGGGTGGGGGATGTTGCGTAAACCATAGCGGTAGTAATTTAGGGTAAAAGTCCATTGTGGTGTTGATCGCAGAGTTGTCAACCCTGCTTAAATGAACTAAATCCTGCTCACTATGACTTTAAATTCTGGAGGTAATCGAGAACTGAAAATAGGTCATTATGGACAGATATCTTTGTATCTAAAGACGATAACTCATCTTGGCTGTGTGTACCAGTTGCTACTAGAACGCATTCCATGGAAGCGTTTTTTGCGGTGCTGTAATCATAGGGGGAGTCCCCGATATACATGGTTTCTTCATTGTTGAAACCAATTGTATTAAGGGCATGAAGAGTGAGTCTTGAGTCCGGTTTTTTCCATTCTGTATCGTTTGCCCCGATCGTGAATTCAAGAAATTGATCAAAGCCTAGGTGAGTGCAAACTGCTCTTGCATGTGGACCATACTTATTTGTAAGAACACCTGCTTTGAGACTATTTTGATTGCACCAAGAGAGAATTTCATCGGATCCAGGCAGGGCGATCAATCCATTGAACATTTCATTTTCAAAAATGGGACGTAGTATCTCTACAGCTTCTTTCGCTCTCTCTTTTCCGATCAATTTTTCCATTGTCGTATCTGATGCACCGCCTACTGCTCGTTTGACTGCGTCAAAAGTCGGTTCAGGGAAACCCATTGATGAAAGTGTTAGGGAAAATGCCCTATGGATAGCTTGAAATTGATCTATCAAGGTGCCATCTAGGTCGAATAGTATTGCTCGCTTAGGCATCGATGTAATGTTATAAAATGATTAATAATGGATGAGATTTCTCAACATAACTCTCGTAAAGAAAATTGCGATTTGAATATTCCAAACATGGAGTGGAGTTTCGAGGGGAGAGAGGTTTTTATTAGTTTTTCCGGTTCCTGGAGTATTTTATCCGATCAAAAACCAAATTTGGTAAGCAGATGGAATGTTTTATTAAAGGAATCTATCGATATTGAAGTGTTTCATTTGAATTGTTCAGGTTCCACAGAATGGGATTCCTCATTAGTGGTATTCTTAAATAAGATAATAAAAGATATTCAAAAGCAGGAAAAAAAAGTTGGAATGCAAGGAATTCCCCATGGGCTTGGAAAACTTTTGGAATTAAGTGCGTCTAATCAATCTGAGGAAAGTGATGATGTAAGTACATTTGATGAACTTGAAAAGTTTGCTTCTGACTTACCTAATTATTTGATTCAACCTATTGAATTTTTCGGGGCTGTAATAATTGCTTTTTTTGATTTTATTTCAGGTCGTTCAGTTATGAGGTGGCAAGATTTTTTTGAAAGTGCGAGGCGGTGTGGAGCATCCGCTTTACCTATCGTAACTTTGATTAGCTTTCTTACTGGTTTAACTATGGCTTTTGTTGGAAGTGTACAGTTGGAGAAATTTAATGCCAAAATATATGTCGCTGATTTAGTAAGTTTGGCCATGGTAAGAGAGATGGGTGCGTTGATGGTTGCTATCATAATGGCAGGAAGAACGGGTGCTTCTTTTGCTGCAGAGATTGGTAATATGAATTTGAATGAAGAAATTGATTCTCTCAGAACTTTTGGGATTTCACCTATTTCATTCCTCGTATTGCCAAGGACTTTAGCCCTTTTTATAATGACTCCTCTGCTAACACTCTATGCTGATGTTGTGGGTATAATGGGTGGATTAACCGTAGGTACTGTTGTCATGGACTTTTCTGTAATTCATTATCTCGAACAAACCCAAGCTGCACTGACCCACATGTGGGAAGTTTACTCTGGTGTAGCCAAGAGTTTACTTTTTGGTCTGATTATTGGATTAGTGGGTTGTTATAAAGGAATGTATTCTGGGCGAGACTCTGCTGCTCTTGGTAAATCTGTTACTTCGGCGGTGGTTGTCTCGATTACTTTTATCATTGTAACAGACGCCCTGTTTGAAACAACATTTAGCTATCTTGAATTAAGATGATTCCTACCATGGAAAGCATTTCTCCAATTATAAAAGTAGATAGATTGACCTTAGCTTACGGTAACCACTTGGTTCTTGAAGATGTAAGTTTTGAAGTTCAAAGGGGTAAATGCCTTGTTGTCATGGGCGGAAGCGGTTGCGGTAAAAGCACTTTATTAAAATCACTAGTTGGTCTTTTAGAACCGTCAGTTGGGAAAATTGAAATTAATAGTCTAAATCTTTGGGCAGGTGATAAAACAGATAATAGTATTTTAAAAGAATTTGGTGTGTTGTTCCAAGGCGGAGCTTTATGGAGTGCCATGACCATTAAAGAAAATGTATCTCTGCCTTTAGAAATCTACACAGATCTTGAAGATCAGGACATTGATGACTTAGTCCGTTATAAACTGAGCTTGGTTGGACTGTCTGGTTTTGAAGATTTCTACCCGTCTGAGATAAGTGGTGGAATGAAAAAAAGAGCGGGGTTGGCAAGAGCAATGGCTTTAGATCCAAATATACTGTTTTTTGACGAACCTTCGGCGGGGCTTGATCCCATTACTTCTCGAAGGCTAGATGATCTAATTACTGAATTGAAAGAAAGCCTGGGGATCACTTTCGTGGTGGTTACACATGAACTAGCAAGTATTTTTGAAATTGCTGACGACTCAATTTTCCTGGATGCACAATCAAAATCACTATTGGATCAAGGTAAGCCTGATGATTTGGTTAAAAACAGTCGTTTCGTTAGGATTACTGATTTTCTGACAAGAAGTGAATCATCCACCTCATGAGAACAATGTTGATTGATTCGATTACAACCTCCATGGTTAACTTTAGTTTTGAAGAAACACGGTAACAGATTTTTAGTAGGAATATTTACTCTTGGGGCAATCGTATTGCTGCTTGGCTTTACGGTTTTCACTGGAGGTTTTTCTTCCTTCAGGAGTAAGAATGAAAGATTTGTATTAGTTTTCCATGAAAACATGTATGGATTATATGAGGGAGGTAAAGTTACCCTGAATGGAGTTAGGATTGGTCGTGTAGAGCGTTTTTTCTTAGGGGATGCTATTGAGGATGCACCCGTTCCTGTATTAGTTGAAATTAACAGAAAATTGGTTGACCGACACATGGTTGATACCGGAAATGAGATTTTTGACAAAGAAGGTCGATTTAAAAAAGAGATTGTGAGGACACTTGAGGGTCAGTTGATTCAAGAAAGCTTTGTAACCGGAATACTCTACATAAATTTGACTACCGACAATTCTCAGGATGGAGAGTTACCTGCAGAAACTAATGAATTATACGGGTACCCAGAACTAAGAACAAAAGATTCAATTTTTGCGGAATTAAGTGAGAAAATTAATTTTGAAAAAATGAGTACTCAGGTCAGTTTGTTGTTGGATGTCGCTGCTAAAAGATTGGCTGAAATTGATTTTCCAAATCTACAGTCTGACTTTGCAAAGTCGAACACAGCACTTCGTGATTTTTTGAATGTTTTTTCTGATAATTATTCAGCGTTGGGACCACAATTGACCGACGCATCTGCGCAAGCTAATCTAACCTTAAAAGATATTTCGACTCTATCAAAAGCAGTCAATCTGATGATACAACCCGACTCTGAAATCCGGTTTCAATTTTCGGATACACTACGTGATGTTAGCCTGATGTCAAAATCACTAAAAAGGCTTTCCGACCTACTCGAGAGAAATCCTCAAGCTTTTCTGATCGGAAAACCTTCAAATTCGAAGGAATGATGAAATACTCGTTACTTTATGTAATTCTGGCTCTTTTTGTTTTACAGAGTTGCGTAATTCCTGAATCCAATCATGTCGAACCCGAGTATCACCTGCTTACAAAAAGCATTGCTGATGAGAACAAAAGCCGTGCTCTTCCGATGGTTTCTTTTCACATTAGGGAAGTTTCTCTTCCTCCATATTTAGATGATAACCGTTTAGTGCGCCGTACGGATAATTCCACGATTAAATACTTGGAGAATCATCGCTGGGGAGAACCTTTCGGGGAAGGGATTTCACGAGTGGTTGGTCTAAATCTTGCAGAAATGTTTAGTACCCTTCTATACTCATCATATCCCCAGCGACCAAAAATTGGTTGTCATTACGAAATAGGGATTTCATTGGAGAGATTTGAAGTGACGGGTAGTGATAATATTATTATCAGCGCTATCGTTGATATTTTTCACAAAAGTAAACCAGTATCCAATTTTTATTTTAACAGATCTATTTGGATTGAAGGAAAGAGCGTCCATGACGAGACGCAGGCTCTGAGCTTTGCGCTTTCTATGATTTCAGCAGAGGTGGCTAAAACGATTCATTCGTTTCCTTTAAGTCAAGCACTACGAATCAGGTGCAAGGATTTGTCATTTAAAGAACAAAATCTTGAGCAATCATTAGCAATTGTGGAGGATTTATTAACCGATCACTCTAGTTCTACAGAGCAACTTTCTGTCCATTTTAAAAACTTTGATGGATCAACAAATCCAAATGTATTATCTTTTGAAACTAATAGCGAATTCTTGATCGATGTAATTAACACAATTGGAGATAAATTCGGTGCTACTGTTAGTTTTACTGCTACAGACATCATCTTTACTCCTGTTCGATAATTGAATTTTGGATATATTTTTCGTTAGTCTAATTTCATTATTATTAATCTTTTTAGCCCTTCATTTTGGCAAGAAAGTAAGGGCTCGAGATAATGAGAGGCTTTTAAATGAAATCGAATGTGATTTGATCGATGAATTCAATCTTGGTCATAATGAAAAAGAGGATTTTGATGCTGACGACCTAGATGGGATTGTTGAATGGTTTGAAGATATTCAACTTGAAGAAAAAATTAATAAGGAAGTGTAAATTTTCTATTTTTCTATCATTTTTCAGATTTCTGGGTCAGAAAGGTAAAAAATCATTTATTACATGAAGTCCTTTTTTTCTCGATGGGAAACCGAGGTTTGCCTAGTGATAAAGTTATGAAATTTAAAATCAATAACTTGATACTTTTTCCCATGAAAACTTTCCTGTTTTGTTCGACTTTGATTCCCATCTTCGTTTTTGGGAACTGGCCTAATTGGAGGGGGCCTAATTTTGATGGATCATCACAGTCAACATCTTCTTTGCCTGAAATCTTCGATGATTCTGTGGGAGTGAAGTGGAAAACCAGACTTCCCGGTTCTTCCGCAGCAACTCCGATCATTTATGAAGACCGGGTTTTCGTACCATCTATCTCTATCACTGCAGGTAAGAAAAGTGAAGGGCGTGGAGAATTACGAGCCCTTTGCCTTGATGCAAAAAGTGGTAAGATACTATGGGACAAAAATGCCGGTAGTGGATATAGACCAGGACAAAAAGATGGGTTTGATTTTATGCTACATGATCGTTCTAACTATGCCAGCCCATCACCAGTAATAGGGGATGATTCCGTTTTCTTTTTTTATGGAAATGGAGACTTATTAGCTTTTGATTTTGATGGTAATAAGAAATGGAGCAGGAATTTACAGAAAGACTACGGAGACTTTTGCTTTCAATGGACATTCTCAGCCTCACCCACTTATTGGAAAAAAAAGTTATATCTGCCAATCTTGCAGAGAAACGAACCCGTTCATGGTCGAGGGAAAGAAAATGCTGAATCCTATATACTTTGTATCGATCCTCTTAGTGGCAAAACATTGTGGAGGCATGTGCGTGATTCAAATGCACAAAAAGAATCCCTTGAATCCTTTGGTACAATCATCCCGTTTGATGAAAAGTTGTATATTGCTGGCGGGGATGTATTAACTTCTCACCATCCAGATACAGGAGAAGAGTTGTGGCGTTGGGGCACATGGAACCCCGGTCATAAAGAGCAATGGTGGAGACTTGTTCCTTCTCCGGTAATTGGGGACGGAGTTGCCTTGGTCTGCGCTCCAAAGCGAGCCCCTGTATTTGCTATAAAGCTGAATGAATCAGAAAAGGGGGGAGAGGGTAGATTACGTTGGGAGACATCAGCAGATCCTCTCTTAACTTCGGATGTTCCGACTCCGCTCTTTTATAGAAAAAAATTCTACATACTTAGTGATCTCAAGAAAAAGTTATTTCAGGTAGATCCACAAACTGGTTCCACTCAATGGAGTTTGGACTTACCCGGTAAATATAAATGGCGTAGTTCCCCTACTGCAGGAGACGGTAAAATATATATCATGAATCATAATGCTATGGTAATTGTTGTTTCCGCGAGTTCAGGAAAAATATTGAACCTAGCAGAAATGGGGGGATCGTACGATGATAATACAAGGTCATCGATTGCTATTTCTCAGGCAAATCTCTACATCAGGACTAACGAAAATTTATATTGCATTGAATAACAAAACGCTTCATTGTTAATAACTTTATTTCCCATCCACCACACCCGCGCCGGGCGGTTCCCGCCAATCTACCGCCCGGCGCTTTTTTTTTGTTTTCAGACTTTTCTTTTTCGGAAATAAATAAGAGAGTGGTTTATCTTATACATATGAAATTTTCTATTTTGTGGATATCTTCTCTTGCCTTACTGAAGTGCTCTGTACTTGCTCAAGTTCCTTCCGATAAGAATTATGCATTTTCTGATAAAGTCTCTGCGTTAAAATCAAAGTCTTCTGAGCACGAGAGGCAGATTTCTGAGTTACTATCTAAAAGTAACCTTACTCCTACCAATTTTGATCTTCCAGTAAGAAGAACTAATGCAGTACCTTCCTTAGAATCTATTCCCCCTGTACCACCGGCTCCGTACTTACCTGTCCCCGAGTATTACGAAGTTAAAAAACCTCGAGAAATTTCAGTTCCGAATAAAGCGGTTGTACCAAACACGCTACCGCAAGTTTCAAGTGTTACCTCCGCGGAAAATAATGAATCAACTTTGCCCAAGGGCTTAGAATTAAGCGACCCTGATGATGCTATTAATCCATCTAACAGCGACAATGCAGACTCTGTATCAACTGAAGTTATCGTTTATGAACGTCATGAAGGTTATTATTTTGGACCGCTCATAGGTTTTACTTTTCCTAAAGATGGAGCTGTTCGTGATATCGGAAACGGGAAAATACCATTTGAATCTGAAGGTGGCTATGTGCTTGGACTTCAATTTGGTAAAGATTTTGATACAGTAAGATGGGAGGCGGAATATTCTTTTCAAGGTTTCGATGGACAAGCAATTGGTGGTGGAAACAATTATAAAGTCGGTTCTCATGGATTGCTAACTCGACTTGTTATTGAGCGTGAGCTCGGTGAATCTTTTGATTTACGAGCAGGATTAGGTATGGGAGTTGGGTTTATCTCGATAGAAGACTCGCAGGAATACTCAGGCGAAAGTTTTATTTATGATTTTGGAATCGGGGTAGGTTACAGATTTCGTGAAAATTTAAGCTTAGGGATCGACTACAGATACTTCCTCTCTGCCGCAGAGGATGCTTATGACCGAATAAGTAGCCATATGTTTGTAGCCTCTGCGAACTTTGACTTATAAAATATTCCTTATGTCAGTATTTTTCCCATCAATCTTGGAAGAGGACATTCGCATCTAAATTCGACTTCCTTATTTTCGAAATCATAAGTAAATCTGATTTCTGCAGAGTGAAGGCACAAACGATCTAGCTTAGTAGCTTTTTGTATTCTTCTGTTCAGGGAAAAGTCTCCATAAGTTTTATCTCCAAGGATAGGGACCCTCCTCAGCATGCTTTGAACCCTGAGCTGGTGGGTTCTGCCAGTAAGAGGTTTCATTTCGATCAGTTGTAGATTATACCTCGAGCAATTTCTTCTGAGAATTTTCACTTTAACCAAGCATTCTGGTCCATTCCCCCGAACAACTCTCAAATTTCCATCATTCCTTTTTTCAATAAGCCTATCCCGCCAAATCCCTTCTCTAACCTTAGGATTGTGCGGAGTAATTGCCAGGTATGTTTTTTCGACTTCTCTATTTTCAAATTTTTTTTTGAGATTTTCTGCTATTTTTGAATCAGTTGAACCAATGATAATTCCAGACGTAGGTGAGTCCAAACGGTGGCATAGGTATAATTTCTTTTTTGTTCCATCGCTATTTTGCCATTCATAGCATTCCTCTTCTTTGCAATATTCTGCATTTAGAAGAGAACGGGATTTCTTGGACAACTTATTATTTGGATGACTTAGCACGCCGGGTGCTTTTTCAAAGGCAAAAACACCAGAAGAATGGTGTTCAATAAGTTGGCAATTTTTATCTAGCGGAATACCTAGTTCACTTACTTTATTCATCTGTAATTAAAATGTATTGTGATTTCGTCAGTCTGACCGAAGTCATCAATCATCTGTTGGGTCCATTCCCCATAAGGTACCCTTGAAGCAATTGCTTGCCTACATAATTCTGCAGGAAGTGAAGTCTTTTCATTACTCGTTAAAAGAAGTCCTTGTATTGTACCATCTGCCTTTAAGGTAAACCGGTAGGTTATTTTAGATTTTAATTTATCTTTTTGTAAAAAATGTAATGAACCATGGGCTAGATGATGCCATTGATCTTCAATTGAACGAAGCATTTCTTGCACATAAACTCCGTAAGGGTGCAATCTGCACTCAATCGCTAAAACGCCCATTCGCGGTGCACTTGATACGGTTTTCATTAGTGGTCCCCGCAATAAGTCAGGAGAGAGTTTGGGGCGTGGTCTCGTTGCTATAGTGTTAATTTCTTGTGATGGTGATACTGTATTTTCTCCTTCGTCTATTTTTTTCTTTTGATCTTTTAATTTATTTTTTTTGCTAAGATCAATAATCTTATTAACTCCATCTTTTTCAGAACCTCTAACTGCCAGTCCCTCATCACTCAATGGCTTATCCTTGAACTCTTCTGGAGGTGTTTTGGGAGGTGATTGCTCCTTTTTTTGATTCGACTTATTAGGATTTTGTTTTTGAGGAGTTACTGGTTTTAATCTTTTGCTTGCAGGTGATTCTCTTGCTGTTGGAGATATCTTAGATGAGAATTCAACTCCTTTAGTCTCAGGCATTTCTCCAGTTTTTTTTTGTTTTGATATAGTTGGTTGTGCCGCTTGTTGATCTCGGAAAGAAAAGTTGTTTGTTTTATCGGGTGGATTTAATGGACTGTTGGGGTTGGCTTCAACAAATCTCTTCGATTCTTTTTCAGGTTCGACTGCAGGTTTTATTGCCCATTGAACTTCGATGGATTTAACTTTTTTTTGAGGAATTACATGACTTGCTCTAGTCAATGGCGTTTCATGAAAGCTTACTAGTGCAATTAAGCATAGACTTGAAACAACTAATCCAAAAAGGTTGGAATGTAAGTTATTTGAATTTGGAATGAAACTTCCTTCTTTCACTTTATTGATAACAGAAATGAGATTAAGAAAAAAGTTTAGAATACAATTGGTATGCACCAAGGATAAGAAAGCTGATAAAAGATATCCAAAGCATGGTATCCCAAAGCTTTGAATGACCGATTCGTTTATCAGATTTTTTATACCTGAAATAAAGAACTGCAAAACCTACAATTGGTAGCATTAGTGCCTGCATTGATCCTGATATAAGTATTAGTAGTACTGGTTTAGGGAAAAATGCATAACAAGTTACACAGATTAGCGGTAAAGCAACGCCAAGGCTTTTAATAAGTTTCCCCCTTAAGGTGGACTCATTAGGAATCAATCCTGATGTTACAAGAGCATCAACCGCCATCCTGCTTTGACCAGCAAGTGCCACAAAAAAGGTAGAAAATAGTACTGCGACAGAACCAACAAGGAAAATTATTTGAGCCCATTTTCCAAAGACTGGAGAATACATAGATGATAAGGTCTGGATCATTTCTGAACCAGCAGGCACTAATCCGGTTCTACCCAAAATGGAAGCACCTAAGAGATAAAAAGCAATCGTGCAAAAAGTATAAATTATCATCGAACCCCAGGCATCCCATTTCATGACTTTAATCCAGCCTTTAGCTCTAGCTAGCCATTCTATACTCTGGTCTCTTTTACCGGTGAATGCACCATAACCTTTCTCTGTGCACCAATAGGGATAGACTAGAATTTCAGATGCCCCAACACCAATAATACCAAAGGTAGCCAATGCTGTCATTAATGGATTAAGCCCGTTTTCGTTCTTCGGAAATGAAAAACTTAATCCATGAATTATTTCATCCAATTTTATTGCCCACGATTCATTCGCCTGCAGAGCAAATAGATTCAGTATAGTAATAAGAGTGAAACTAGAAACCAATATTATACAGAATTTTTCAATCAGTGAGAATTTTCCATTCAATAACAGTAATATTGTAAGACCTGAAATAAGTAAGGACCAATATAAATCATCATTAGCCTCAGGCAGAGGAGGCAGATTTTTGATTTTTGACTTAAGCAGTTCAATCGACTCATGGTCAATACTAGACTCTGCTTCTTTCAATTTAATCGTAAGCGAAACTTTGTCGCTTAATATCTTGTTTTTTTCAGCACCTTGCTCCGTGATCGGAAGGGTAATTGCTAATGCCTGCCCAACACCTCCCACGATTCCACCCTGTTGCCCGAGTATCGAGAGAAACATCACAACCCAAAATATAAGTATCCAATTAGCACGAATTTTCCCATGCTTATTGGTCGAATGAAAGCAGGGTCCAGGGAGTTCGTTAAGGGACTCAAGGGAGGATTTTCCAAATGTTATTACATGACGCCCAAATTCGATTTGTGCGAAAACTTTTATTACGCATCCAATTATGATTAACCATAGGAAATCAAAATGAGCTTCAGCTCCAGTTCTCGTCGTTGCAATAAGTTCGCCTGAACCGACGATTGAACCGGCAAGTATTAGACCTGGTCCAAGGTTCCTTAATATGCCCAAGGTAGTCTTTGGCGGGTTTTTCGTTTTTGTTTTTTCTGTGTTAATGATATTTGGCTTTTACTTACTTTGGATAAATCTAAAAAATAGGATTTGTTATATAATTTATCACTTTCAAGTTACTTAGTTCACTTTTTGCGGTGTCCTTGACTTTTTTATAATCAGAATTTCATTAGTTCTTTTTTTTCATACCGATGCAATATCTGGTCAGGTGAAAAACTTACGATAGGAATCAATAGTTTTTTGGGCGGCAAGTTGAGGGTCAGGCCAAGGGAACGCTTCAGCCGAGATATACCCTTTGAAGTTAATTTCCTTGAGACATGCGGCGATTGGGGTAATGTTTGAATGCCCATAACCAACGGGTCTACGATTACTATCCGCAAAGTGTACATGACCAAGATGCTTGAAGTCTGACTTTATCGCTTCAGCCATATTTTCTTCTTCAATGTTCATGTGAAAAAGGTCAGCTAGGAGTTTGACACTATCGGTTGATAAACCCTTTAGGAAAGTGGCAGCCTCGTTGAAATGATTGAATAAATTTGTTTCGTAACGATTTAATGGCTCATAAATAAAGAATGTCCCGCCCGCCTTTGCATGCTCGCCAAGTACTTCAAGCGCTTGTGATAGGTAATCTAAAGCTGTATCTCTTGGCACATCTTTGGTTGAGCCACCTTGCATCGAGCCGAGTATGGTCGGTGAACCGAATTGTGCACCAAAATCAATCATGTTCTTAATAAAAGTGATGGCTTTATTTCGAACTTCTTTATCTGGATCCGTTAGGGAAAGACCGTGGATAACCTTCCCTGCACCTGTACCTACTGCACCGAGGGAAAGATTATATCTGGCGAGTAGTGCACCCAGATCCTCGGATGAGTCTACCGAAGGTGATTCTGTAAAAAGCTCAATGCCATCAAAGCCCATTTCTGAAGCAGATTGTAAAGCCTCTTCTAATTTACCCCACAGAATCCATGGACCTCCTTTAAGTGATGGTACCAGAGAAATAGTTACGCATGATTTCATTAGGTTCTATTTGCTCAGATATTGAGACAGATTACGAACCGAATTTTTCAAATTATCGATTTATCTTACTAATGAATTTAGCAATAGATTGTGCAGCCACTTCTGCACCATTCACTTTTGATAGCAACTTTTCCCTTTTACTAATTTCTAAAATATCAATAGCTCTTTCTATCCAATTCATTTTCTCAAACTCATCGACAGATAATTCATGAGAATGTAAGTGCTTATTAGCATATTCTTGAAGTATATGGGATTCCCTAAAGTTTTCTCTGAAGCATCCGAGTAAAGGAGTATCTGTAAGCCAACACTCTGCTAATGTGCCATAGCCTACTTTCCCTATGACTAAATCTGAGGTATTGACTAGATCTGGATAATGTATTTCAGACTTTAGAGGCAGAGAAATTAAGTTTTTTTCATGCCTTATTTCAGGTTCTTCACTTGAGCAGATGAATGTACAATCTTCATGCTTGGCCATTTTATCAGCGCTGTAGACTTTCTTGAAAATGCCACCGGTAGTAATTAAAAAAACTTTAGAAAAAATAGGTATACCTAATTTCTTTTTAATTTCATAAGGTTTTTCTTTTAACTTTCTTGAAATCGGAGGTACGGGAATAGCGGATGATATTTTATTACAAAATGGCGTCGCTTGAATTCGTAAATTTACGCGTTCGTATATTCTTTTCATCAGAATAATTACACACTCCATCTCAGGAAATTCCTTCCGGTACTCCTCGTAAATCCATTCCCAAGTGAAGTTTTCAACCAATACCGATGGAATGTTTAATTTATCTGCTAAATGAATTCCTAATGGAGAAATATCTGAAATAATTAAATCATGACTTTGTTTACTACAAATTTCTTCAATGTTTTCGAACTCGCAACTTCTGAATTCTAAGAACTCGATTAACAACTTAATCGTTTTTTTAAGATCATGAATGAAAGGGCCATTTTGTATAAGGCCAATATCCACTTTGAATTTGTAATGTTTAAATTTAGTAGCCTTTCCGAGGTTTTGATCAAAAAACCAACTAGGAAGATTGGAGAAGATCGTTAGCTCGCAAGTTATTAATTTGAAAATTTCTTTTAAAACAGAACATGTCCTCGTGCCGTGTCCAAATCCATGGTCAGATACAAAAACTGCAATCTGATAAACTTTATCCAAGTTTTAATCCAAATAAGAGCTCAAGGTAGAGTTTCATTTGTTCAGCTGGCACGATCTTACCATTTCTTTTTTCGACGAGTTTTCTGCACTTACGATCATCATTTTGTTGATCGTAACTAACTACCTTTAAGTCCGGTTCACTTGCGATGCATTGATCAGTCTGCTGCAATGTAATAGGTAATCCATAAGGCCCAAATATACATTCCCATCCATTCCATTTTTTATTTTTAGGGAAAAAATGGCTCAATTCAGGGTATCTTTTCGTAAAATCTGGAATCACACTAGTTTTCACTCTGATTTTAGCTTCTTGTGGAAGTGATTTGATGTAGTCAACGGGCATCTTGAAGGATTTCTTACGGAATTCAGAATAAAAGGGAAGGGGGTCGATGCCAACAAGGTTGAAACCACTGTAGTTTCCATGGCGATTTATCGTGCTGAATGACTTTTTATTAAACCAATCCTGAAAACGGTTTGTTAGACGAAGTCCGATTTCAAAATGTAAATGAGAACGGTTTAACGGGATACTGTAAGATGCACTATTACCCATTTTTCCGAGTTCTTGAGCCACATTAATCTTTGCGCCAACTTTGACTTTTAAATCAACGGATGCTAAATGACCGTATAGGGAATACAACGCTGGCTTAACTTGGTTGTGGGTCAATACGATATATTTACCATATGCACTGTACGCTGAGACATTGTTCACATGACTGACCACGCCTTCCATCGCCGAATAAATCGCATCTGTTGCTCTACCTTTTGAATCTCTTTTTAGT
>Ga0233432_10000276_pt1 | contig 48745 bp, 22 predicted proteins | sample SI_122_August201_6_FD_179870 | JGI IMG/M metagenome (GOLD analysis project Ga0233432, IMG submission 179870) | Seawater microbial communities from Saanich Inlet, British Columbia, Canada - SI_122_August2016_10_MG | ecosystem: Environmental > Aquatic > Marine > Inlet | place: Canada: British... | reverse complement strand
ATTTATCATTTCTACATAGAAATCAGGAAAATATCTGTGCATCTTTCCATCAATAGGTGAACGATACGGAATAACAATTTCTTCACTATTCCATAATAATACGCCAGGATGTTTATCAAGATAGGACATTAATTTTAATTCCCATCCACTACGATAAATAATATTTGTCGAATCACCTCTATACTTCTCTGGGTGTCGAGGTTTAAATTTTCCTTGCATCAAAGGCATTATACATTACTCATATAAATAAAGTTATCACTTTATGTATTTATACAGGATAAAAGTAAATGAAACCAGGATCACCAGGGTGGAGACCCGGACCAAAAAATAAAAGCACTAAAGGTGCAACCGCCAACGAGAAAACTGCAATCTCGAAAAAGAAAAATAGCGGTGTTGAAATACTTAGGTTTCCGGGTGATCTCGGCAAACATTATATTCAGTTAGATTTCTATGAGTATCAATATTCTTCAGTAAGTAAAGGTGAAAAACCTCAAGGATTGGTTGCATCAATTGCATTGCCAATGCCGCAAAATATTGTTGATTCGTCACGTTTAGAGGTTGGTGGGTCACAATTAGGTGTATTAGGCGCCCTAGGTGCTGATATGGCATCAGGTGGATTTAGTGCTTCAGGTTTTGGTGATTTTGCTAAGAGAGGATTTGCTGCTGGTCAGAGCATGGGTAGTGCGTTAGGATCTATGGATTTTGCTAATATAAGTGCGGCATTTGGTAATTCTATCGGTGCAGGTATCGACACAGGATTATATTTAATGCGAGCAGGTCTCGGTAAGGTCAGTCCTCAAATTCAGCAAGGTTTGGGTAGTGCTGTAGGAACAGCAATGAACCCACAAACAACGCTCGTCTTTGAAGGTGTTGATCTAAAAATTCATAACTTTGAATGGTTATTATCACCTGCTAACAGAAAAGAACAAAAAGAATTAGATAAAATTATTCAACTTATTCAATATTATATTCACCCAGACTTCAAAGAGGTTTCCGCTACCGGAGCTATCGCAGACAGTTTATCAAGAGGTTTGTTATCATATCCTGCATTAATTGACGTTAAGTTAGTTGGCGTATCAGGAAACTTAAAAACAATATTCAAACCTGGAAAATATTTAATGGTCAATCAATTTAATATTGACTATACACCTCAAGGTGTTGTATTGAATAAAGGCGGAACAGCATCCGTGATTCGTTGCTCGATGAATACAACAGAAAGTCAAATTCATACCAGACAAGATTATAGATATGGTGAATATGAAGGACTTGCACCTGTTGCCGATGCAAAACAAATTACACTTGGAGAAGATACAGTCACGGATATTGAAGATGCTGCTGCAGAAAATAGCGCAAAGGTATCAGGACAAGGCGAGGGTGGAGTAGATAAACAACCTAATGAAGCAGGTGGAGGCGAATAATGTATTTTGAGTCATTCCCAACAACAATTTGGAACAACAAAACAGTCGTTGACATCTCAAGACGTGCCGCTGTATTACAAAAAGTTAAAGGTGATCCTTACGCTTTTGTTCCATATACAGTTGTAGAAGGTGATACGATAGAAATGATTGCCTATCACTACTATGGCGATGCAAAATTATCGTGGCTGGTCATGCTTGCAAACGATATTATAGATCCTTATTGTGATTTTTTCAAGGAGTCAGGTCCTCTTGATACATTTATTATAAACAAATATCGTGATCAAGCACAAACTGCTTTAAACAATCCAAATTTAACTTCTCAACAAGTTTTGCAATGGACACAGGCAGGCGACACAAACGAAAATATTATATTTTATTTCTCAAAATACAATGAGGATATTCAAGTAGGAAGAAAGACACAAGAGAGTCCTAAGTTTGCGGCAGGCGAGTTCCTTCCGATGCGATACTATGACTATGAAATACAAGAAAATGAAAAGAAACGCACAATCAAATTAATTTCTGACATATACGTGCGACAAATTATTGATGAGATGAAGACAATTCTAAATGACTAACGAGACAAAAACACCTCACGCAGGATACATTGACGTATCAAAATGCTTAATCGTGTCCCACGAGACAAACGATTCGATAGATATTCTGTCTAACTACATCTCGATTTCAATTTCCGAAAACGCTTTCACGCCATACATTCAAGGATACATTGACATAGCGGATCCTTATGGTTTAATCTATCCCACCGCTTCTGAAAGGTCAGAAAATAAATTCTTTCAAATCAAAGGCGAAGAGTATCTACATATAGAATACAACGACTACAACACATTCAACGATCCTTCTCAAACGAAAAAAGAAACTTATTTTATATACGCAATAGAAGAGATAGATAAACTTCAACAGACAAAAGAAACAGGATTACAATACAGACTCTTCTTTACATCCGCATCAAAAGTATTCGCAGACACGAAACGCATAAGTCAAGCGTATCGAAACATGACGATAAGTGAGATGGTAAAGGCTATATATGAAGAATATTATTTAAATTTAACAAAAGATTCAACGCCACAAAAGGATAACAACGGAACTATTCTTGCTTTACATGACAAACAGATAGAGATAGAACCCACAGACTCTAAGTATACTATAGTAATTCCAAGCATGACTCCCGAGGAAGCAATAATATTCTTAGGCAAACGAGCGTATAGCGAAAAAAATTCAAGCAGTTTTTTCGTATTTTATGAAGGACGAGACAAATTCTATTTTTGCACCACAGAATACCTTATAGAAAAGAATCGATTAAATTTAATTGATGAGGCGAATCGATTTGTGTATGCTGACGGTCCAAATGACAATTCTCCTGCGGGTCAACACCGTGCGATGAGCATCATATCGAAAGGCACATTCCCCTCATTCAACACAGTCGAAGCGATACGAAAGCAAGCGTATACGAAGCGAGTATCTGAAGTTGACCTATCGAATCGAGACATTACGCATTACTATTTCCATTACAAAGACAACTTCCTTGGATACAACAACGTGGAAGAGCGACCACAACTGGTTAATTCATCTAAGTTTATTGAACAGACAGTGGGAGACACTACACATGTTGATGAAGGATACATATTCAAAGATTATAAGAATATTGGTGAAGATTACGATAAGGATATGAATCACGATAGAGAGTATCCATTCTATAAGGAAACGATGAGTACGAAACCTGTGTTTAGTTATCATCTACGAAAATCAATGATGTCTGGAGATATTAAAGGAAGAGATGCATTGAAGATTGGAGATTGTATTCATGTTGAGATTAGAGAGTTTGCTGTAACGTCTATGACTGATTTTGCAAAACCAGATGTATATTTTGGTGGGAATCAAATTCTTTTATCAATTACACATACTATAGCGAATAGTGAATGGCATCAACGTATATCATATACGAAAGGATTACGAGGCGGTGGTACGGAACCCAATAAACCAGGGACATCCAGCCCACCTATAGAAGAACAACCTAAAGGCACGAGTGAGACATCATAATGGCAGGCATTGGACAATTCGAACATTTTATTGGATACGTAGTAGCACGTGAGGATGCACAAAACTTAGGTCGTGTTAAAGTTAAAGCATTGGGTTATCACGATATGGATTCATCTGTTATTAATCACGAGGATTTGCCGTGGGCGCCTGTGGTTGATGGAACGTATGGTGCAGTATCAGTTGTACCCTTAGTTGGTGAATGGGTATTGGGTGCGTTTCTTGATGGGCGGGAAGCACAACATCCTATTGTCTTGGGTCGTATCCCAGGCTATAACTCGCAGGCTCCTTCTGGGACGGAAGGTAACGGATCAACAGACGTTCCCGTAAATGTAGATGACTTTGGCAAGTTGCCTTTACACTCTGCAATGATTGGTGAAGGATTAGAAGATTTAGATGGATTGGTTGTTGCGAATACTGCGACTCGTAAGAAAGAAGGTGATTTAATCGATGCTGCAGAAAGACAACACACAGAAGAAACAGCGGCAATACCAGAACGTGATCTTGATAATCGTGTATTTTCATCTCGTGATGATCAGAGTTATGTATTATTAACAGAAGGTGATGATGGGTTAATACAAATAATGCATCATACAGGAACTGTTATACAATTCAATGAAGATGGTGATATGTTAATTAAAACATCTGCAGGACATCAGAATATGGTTGCAGGTGGTATGGTAGAACAGATCGATGGAGATGTCAATACGATTGTTGGACAAGATTATACATTAAAAGTTGACAATAACGGAAGAATGTATTTCCGTAACGATCTTGACATTGAATGTGAGAACTTTAGTTTAACGGTTCGTGGCGATACATCAATTAATACACGAGGTTCGACTACACATAGAACAGAAGGTCCTATGTTCATTAACTCTGGCGATAATATGAACATTCTTACTGAGAGCAAGTTAAAAATACAATCAATTGATTTAACAACGCTTGAATCAAGTAATAATGGAATCTACTTATATGCTACAGGTGGTAATAATAGAATCGATATGACATCAGGTTCTTTAAAGGTCACCACTGAAGTAAAACCAAATCAAGCAGTTGAAGATATACAAGTCGAAGCAGACACACATCATTTGGGATCAATTGATATACAAAGTGCAAATAATATTCGTATTGAAACGAAAGGAGCCCCTGCAGAATCATCGCCTGACAGTCAAGAGATTGACGACTCAGCGGGTTTCTTTGATATTAAGTCATCAGCAGGTATGCGTATAGCAACAGCAGGCGATAATTTAAATATACACTCTGAAAAACAGTTGCATGTGAATGCGATGGAGAAAATAGCAATTAAATCTAGCAACGAAGATATATACATGTCATCAAAACAACAAATGAAAATATCATCTAGAAATTCAACAATGGATTTACAATCAAAACAAGATATGCGTATAGGTACAAATGCAAATGGACATTTAGATGCATCTAATTGGTATATTGATGATTATGTCTATATGGCAGGTGGCGGAGCAACCGCATATAATGAACCAACAGGTACTTATACAGAGAACTTGGCACCAGCAGCAATTACAGCAGTCATTGCGAGTACGACACGTAAGAACGAAGATACAGAATTAGAAAATACGGGAGATCCTGATATAGTGCTTACACTTAAACCCACATTAGACGATATTCCTAAAGCACAAGGTGAGGGTGGATATAAGGTTGTTAATACAAACCCAGCAATACCTAATCCTGGTAACACGAATCCGCAAGGTACTATTGGAGGAGAATCGTAATGGCACAATGTCCAACGAATTTTGCACTGGATGTATTAACAGCTAATGATCCATTTGATGCAATATTAACCCCCGAAGATGTTTCGAATCTCAATGACCCAGAGAAAAACTTAAATCAAGCGATGTTATTAGCAACAACAGGTATGTTGAATAATAAACTTGATGCAATGAGAACAAAACAAATACCTAGTGCATATACGTATGATCAATTTAAAGAAGAATTTCCTAAACTAGCTGAACGTCATGCCTTGAATCCAATAACAGCAGGGGAAGTTGCCATGTTTGTAATGGAACATGGTGCTACAATGACACCTACACCACCCGGTCCTGATGCAGATCCCGAAGATGCAACAAGCATTGAATCATTACAGAACGGTCAAATATCGATTGATGTGACGAATTGGAATCCAGGTAGTGCTCTATCTGCTCCTACTATATCTGTGTTATCATCATTAAATGATTTCTTTGATGAGAATATGGGTAAGACATTAGCGGATGGTTCATGTGCCACGTTTGCTTTACTCGTAACTGCTATAGGGGGTTTATTGACTACGTTACAAGGTAAAGTTAAATCGTTGAATGAATTAGATCTATTTGACTTAAGTAAATATTCGTTAAAAGAAATATTGAAGAGTGGAATCATCGAAGCAAAACTAGCTCTAGAGGCAATTGCAGGTCAGTTGAAGAAAATTGTTGACAAAGTTTTCTCGAAAGTACAGAAAACTGCCACATCTATTACTAGTTCTTTGGGTTGTTTACCGAATGCTATACAAAACTCTATAGGCAAAGCATCACAAGCCATTAATGATTTCACATCTGATAAGAATAAAAACGGTATAATGGATGGTATTGATAAGTTAATTGCGAATATGTCAAGATTTTTTGAGAAGATGACACCGAAGATATTGGGTTTATTGATGTTTAAACTGTGTCAGATTGCTGAAGGTATACAAAAAGCAGGAGAGAAACCACTCGAAGGACTTATACAAATCGTTGCTGGTATTAAAGTAACACGTAAAGTTATGAAAAGTGAGAGTGCAAAGAACGCAAAACAAGCAGTTAAGCGTGGCGCTACACGTATGGATAAGGAACAAGTTGAAGAGAAGAAGAAAGAAATACGTAAAAAACAACAACAAACTAGTTCGAAAGTGAATGATTTAGCGGTTGCACACTTAATAGAAATACGTACAGGGCAAGATGCTCTTGACATTGACTTAATGAAACAGTATCCTAAAGTAACAGGTGCATGTGATTTAAAAGATTCACTAGCAAAATATGTAAAAGATTTAAACACATCTACAGAGATAACAGGTGGCGTAGGACCTATTGTATTCGAAGGTGATGACATGCAAACCACTGTACGTAAAGATGGTAAGGATACTGAAACACCAGGTCCTGCATGGTTGAATACGAAAAGTAAACTATGGACACAAGTATTAGATATGTCTGATCAATTAGGAGAGGATGTAACTGTAGTTGAAGCGTTTAAGCATGATACAGAGATTAAGGAACAGAAGAAAGGTAGTTTTGTTGTTATTAAAGTGAAGGAACCAACCGCTTTAAATTATTCAAAAAACATTATAGCCGCTTCCCGTGCAGGTGTTAAGGGTATTGGTGTAGTACAAGATAAGATAGTATTAACAAATAAGAAAGGTCGATTCACTGATGCGGTGGGTATATCTGACGCTGAAGCATTTGTTGCAATTGATAAAGCACTTGTTATACATGAACAAGATGCATGGGTTGTTAAAGTTGCGAATACAAATGTTGATGGCGGAGGTGCCGTTTCTGATGAAGTCGCTGCATTGAATGCTGAAGCATTAGATAGTGGTGTGGTTGTTGCTGATGAAAACTCGTCTGGCGTATTAGGTATATCTGATGAAGAAAATGCAGAGATCGATGCCATACGTAATCAATTAGATGCCGAAGGGAAATTAGAAGGCGGTAGATCGGGCGAAGATGGCGTGAGTATAGTTAACGAAACTACGCCAGATGGAATAGTTAATACTTCTGATATTGATAAAGCGGCATCAGATTTAGGTATTAATCCAAGTTCAGAAGTACGTCAACAAGCATTAGATCAAATTAATTCAGGAACATATGTTCCATCTGATAGTATTATAGAAGCACAATCTAGTTATGATGTGCATGATGATTTCTCATCAGCGTTTAATGCTGCATATAATGAAATAGGAAAGGGAGGTACATTCTTTTGGCGTGGACAACCTTATCTATTAGAGAAGGCTGAGTAATAACATAAATAATATATAAACCCGGACATAAGTATATGGCATTTTCACCTTTAAATAATACAACGATTACTGCATCAGATTTTCATAAGGATCTGACAATCGTTCCTGGTAGGGCAGATTTAGCACGTAAAGTAAACGAACAAGCGGTTATTGAGAGTATTACAAATTTGGTACTCACGAATAAAGGCGAGCGTCTATTTCAACCACAATTAGGTTGTGATGTACGTAAGATGTTATTCGAGAATGTGACCGAACAAACAATAACTACAATTGAGTCAATCATAACAGATACAATTGAACTATATGAACCACGATGTCAATTAATAGGTGTTGATGTTATAGGGGATGTAGACACACATGAAGTGAATATAACAATTGTGTTTCGATTAATAAATACTGATACTCCGACTTCATTTAATATAATCCTAGATAGGGTAAGATAACAGATGGCAAAAATAGCACCATACACTAACCTTGATTTTACGGCAGTTAAAGCTGACCTGTTAACGCATTTACGTAATCAAGATCAATTCAAAGGATTTGATTTTGAAGGATCAAACATGAATATCCTTGTTGATCTATTGGCGTATAATACGTATAGTAATATGCAGTATTATAATTTGACGTTAGGGGAAACATTTCTTGATTCCGCACAATTAAAGAATAGTGTTGTATCTCATGCAAAAGAATTAAATTATTTACCACGCTCTAGACGTTCAGCAGCGGCACTTGTATCACTTCGTATTACGAATAATCAAGAAAGTAATGCGTTTAATATACCTCGTGGAACATCTTTCTTAGGTAGATGTGGTAATATATCCTATACGTTTATTACGAATAAACCACATGTGGCAACTCGTTTAGAAGCAAATTCGAATGTGTTTGAAGTTTCAGATGTTGCTATATATGAAGGTCGTGTTATATCTGAAGTATTAGATATTGATAATCCATTATTGTCAAACTCATCAATTGATACACGTAGTGTTCGTGTATTTGTAAATGATGTTGAATATCGTTATGCTACAGGTATATTTGGTGTTGTTGAAAATGATAGGGTATTCTATTTACAACCAGAATTAAATGATAAGTATTCTATAGAATTTGGACAAACAGTATTTGGGTATCAACCAACTGCAACTGATAGAGTAGAAATATCGTATCGTGTATGTTCTGGTGAACAAGCAAATGGTGTTAAATCGTTTAGTACGAATGCAGGAGCATTAGGAGCAGGTGCTATTGTTGTGACTCCTGTAGGATTATCCGTAGGCGGCGCAGATGCTGAATCATTAGAATCAATAAAACAATTTGCGCCTAAAGCGTTTCAGGTTCAGGATCGTGCTGTAACTGCTAGTGATTATGAAGTATTGCTTAAGACACAATTTCCCGAGATTGAAAATATTTCAGTGTTTGGTGGTGACGAAGCAAACCCACCACAATATGGTCGTGTGATTATCGCTGTTGATGTACAAGGTCGTGATGGTGCTGCTTCAACTGAACTAGCATTATACAAAGATTATATTAAAACGAAAAGTCCTTTATCGATTGAACCCATATTCCAAGAAGCGAAGTTCATGTATGCGAAGACATCGATTAATGTTTTGTATGATCGAAACGAAATGTTGACAACTTCAGCAGGTTTAGAATCACTCGTTCGAGATGCATTGACTACATATTCGCAAACATACTTAAATAAATTTGCCGCTAATTTAGGTTCGTCAGATTTGACGTATCAGTTATCCTTGGCAAATGATGCAATCGTTTCAGTTGCGGTATCAATGAAACCTATGTTTGATTATAAACCACAATTGAATGCTATTGAAAGTCCTACATTCGAATTTAAACAAGAATTGCTCAAACCATATCCATTCAATGCAACAAACGGATTGACTGACTATAAGCCATGTGTAACATCGACTCGATTCACGATTGATAATACAGTTGTTGAATTACAGGATAATGGTAAAGGCATTGTACAAGCGATTATATCAAATGATATTTTACGATCTGTATATAAGAAAGATTTAGGTACAGTGAATTACGGTACAGGGGAAATCATATTAAAAGATTTGATTGTAGCATCATTCGAAGGCACCGCAATTGAAATTTCTGTTGAACCTAAGGTTAAAGATTTCAGAAGTCCTAAGGATCGAATCTTTAGAATACGTCAACAAGATACAACGGTAATCACAAGGCCCGCATAATGGAATATAGACCTTCAAGTATATCGGATAATATACCCACTCAAATACCTGATCATTACGCAAAAGAAGGTCAAACCTTTGTTGAGTTCGTTAAAGAGTATTATCAATATCTTGATAACACAAGCGAAAGAAACTTTTCTAAAATACGTGACATTGATACCACATTAGAAGGGTTTTTAAAATATTATAAAAAGAAGTATTTGGGTGGTCTTCCTTTTGTTAATGAAACATTAGACGATATACCTTTCCTTGTTAAGAACATTGCCGACTTGTATCGCAGTAAAGGTACTCCAGAAGCGCTTGAATTGTTATTTAAGTTATTCTACAAAGTTGAAATTGAAACATATTATCCTGCGTCCTCTATTTTATCACTATCTGATTCTGAATGGGCATTCTCGACATTCATCGAGTTTCTTCCTGTCACAAAAATTGACGGGTTTCCTATTCAAAAGGGAGATGTGATTGAGGGTGATACAACAGGGGCATCAGCATTTGTTGATGAAATGCTTTTCTTTAACATCAACGGTTGTATAGTTCCTGTCGGATTTATATCAAATGTGTTTGGAAGATTCATAACGGATGATGGTATAAAGGTCACACGTACAACAGGCGATGTTATCTATCCCGGAAAACTTATTTACGGATCAATATCCTCAACTAATGTCATTAATAGAGATGCAACTGCAGACAATAAAATTGGCGATAATTTAAAATTAATTTCTGACAATACAGGTGTAAATGCAACTGCAAGAATAAGAGAAGTTTCTGATATTCCTACGGGTGTTGTTGACTGGGTGTTAAAAAACCCTGGTTGGGGTTACAGTACAGATTCCCCTTCGACCACTATTTACAAATCAACTCAAGTTCTCATTCTGTCAGGAGATGAAGTTGACATAAAACCATTTGATGTTGTAACCGCAGCTGCGGTATCATTCACATCTCGTGGTGTTGTGATACCAAATAAAAGATTTGATGGTTCAGGTGTTGTTGTTGCATATGAACATCCTATTGTGTATCTTGACTCTGAACCCGAGACGTTGAGTGCACCATATACTGCAGGTGCGCTTGTAGCAAGAGACACGACAGGTGTGAATACTGTCAATGAACAAGATTTTGTTGAACCAACAGAAGAATACAATAACCCAAGAACACAAGCGACTGTCACAAGACCAGGTGATGCACACACAGTAACATTAGATGTTGTTAATGCTACAAGATACAATGATTCAGCAGATTTTGAAATAGGATCATTGAATAACTCAGAAAATGTTGCATTTTTCTCGGACCTCATACAAGACTATTTATCTGTTCCTTTAGATTCTGCTAACTTTAATATGGGCGGGCGTATTAATCCTAATAACATATCAACTAAAATTCAAGATGCTCTAGGTGTGACGAGACTTGAGTTGGGAAGCATTGAAGAAATAAAGGTTCTCAGTTCGGGTATAGACTATAAAAACAATGTACGTGTTATAATGAGAAATCCCCCGATCTTCGATTTGAGGAAAGGGAACTTTGCTGTCACATTTGATCAAAATGATTTCATTATCTCTGAAGGTGAGATCATGGAACAACAAATCATGATTGAAGATTTGTCACAGAACCCTGATGGCAGTTTTGTCAATCCTGGTTTGCTCATACCTCATATTGTTCGAGCGCAGTTTGTTCGTAGGGAAGATAATATTTTCTTTTTCCAGCCACTAAGCATATATACTTTCGATAACGAAAGTGATAGTAGTGCAGTATCATTTAAAGGTCGTACTATAAATGTTCGGTCGGTATCATTCACAAAAGAAAATCCTTCGGGTGGTAATGCGATTGTGACTGGTGATGCAAATTATCTATCAGGTCAAATTAAAACTATTGATGTTACAAAATCAGGTTATAGATACAAAACCGGCGAAACTGTTAGATTGATTAACATTGACGAGGATAGTCCAAAATTTAATCAACAAGTTGGCCTTGGTGAAATTGTAGTTAATGGAATGGGTAATACAGACGGCAGTTGGGTTACTAAAGCATCACACTTATCTGACAACAACAGGTTTATAAGAGATAATTATTACTATCAAGAATTTTCATACGATGTGTCAACTATTTTAGATGTTTCAAAATATGAAGAAACAGTTAAGAATGTAACGCATGTTGCAGGAACTAAGTTATTCGGAACGCCATTAATCTCAACAGTTGATGAATTGATACCAAGCATTGATGGCGCAATAGATCAATCAATAACAGATCAAAGATTGGTGTATAGACATTTCGGTTTGAATTTAGAAACTGTAGGGTACGCTATGCTTCTTGAATCACAAGACAGTTTAAATGCAGCACAACTATCAACCTTGTTAAATACAGATGATTCTGGAGGCAGAAAGTTTGGTAGTGTCGCTGGCGATGCCAATAGTGAAAATTTTGTTAATGATGTGACAAACGCTGATTATTTGGCATTTATTAGATATGCAGCAGGCAATGCTAATGATCTTGCCGAAGCAGTAGTGGAAAGATTAGATCAACTGATAGAAAAAATAAATTTTGATGCAATAACACTAGAAACATCTGTTACATATAACGGAACACCTTACGACTTATTCTTATTTGCTGACACAGGAACTGAAACCACAATTGAATTATTGCATATTGAAGAGTACGATCCAGATGATGCAAACGCCGATGGTGTGGGTTACTCTCAATTAGAATATCTGATTCCTGGAGGAAGTCTTGTTCAAAACGAACGGTATCAAATTGTTAGTATAGGTGACAGCGGAACACCTGCTGAAATCCAACTTAGGTGGAATGCAGCCGCAAATACTTCTGGCATCACATACGATGTAGGTTCTGTGTTTGTTGCAGACACAAATGGTTCTGATTTGGGCCTTAATGCAAAGGTTATTCCAACAGCATTTGCATTATTAGTAGAAGCAAGTAATGAAAATATTGTTGATTTCAATTCATAACCACTATAAATAATACAAACTCTTAGGAAATATTTTAAATGGCAAAGGTTGTAACTGAAAATTTTAGAATCGAATCTGCGGATGAATTTGTTGATTCGTTCAAAACGAGTACAGGAAATAGTTACTATATCATGGGGTCATCGGTAACTCGGGACTCTATTATCCGTAATACTCAAAAAGACATACGTGAATTTCAACGTAGGGTGCTATTCGGCAATAAAGTTACAGACGATGATGTTCGATATATGTTCAATATCAATCCGTGGACAACAGGCACCGTATACGATGCGTTTGATGACGATGCCGACATGAGTACAAAAAACTTTTATGTTACAGTTCTTCCTGGCACTATAAACGAAACTGATTATTACGTATTCAAGTGTATTTCAAACAACGGGGGTGCGCCGTCAACTAAAACACCTTCTACGGCAAATATACAATCAGACGCAAACTTTGAAGTAACGCTAGGTGACGGGTATATATGGAAATATATGTTCAATGTTCCTCCTGCAGAATATTTGCTTTTTGGAACATCAAAATTTTTGCCTTATGTGGAAAGCGCAAGCGATACGAGTCCTGCTAATACAGCGATACAGGGAATTAGTAATATTATTGTTGAACAAACAGATGCCGGAGCATTTAAACCTTATTTAATAGGGTCAAGCACTGCTCCTACAGTTGCAGAAGTTAAACTTGTATCTAATAGTGTTGTTGAAGGTGAAATAGAATTGCAAATCAAATGTGAATCAGTTGTGCGAAACGATAGGGGCGCTTACAACAACATGTATTTGAGATCTATTACTACAGGTGAGGTATATGATATTATAGATAGTGTTATTCCTGGTGGAGCAGATCAAACGCAAAACAGAACATTGATTTTGACAGTTCCTTCTACAGAAAACTTACAATCATTAATCGAAACAGCTGTCGAAATCGTACCTAAAATCGATGTGTCAGTTCCCGAATCGCCTATAGGTACAAGGGCAATCGCTTATGGGATATTGGACAATTTAGGCACTCTCATGGATATTAAGTTCAGAACAAAGGGTTCTGGTTATACATACGCTGAAGCAGTCGTAAAACAACCCCCGGCGTTGAATTTAATACAAACAAAAATAAAAACAGTTGTATCGCCTAGGGGCGGACATGGCGCAGACCCTGTGCATGAGTTGTTTATGAGTAGGGTCGCTACAGTAACATCATTTTACTCTGATGCTTTAAATGCAATCCCGAATACGAATACTTATACTAAAGTTGGGTTGGTTAAAAATCCCACTTTTGCAAATGATCAACTTCCTGAAACATTTGACAATAGAGTTAAATTGATTGTTCAACAGAGTCCAGCGGCAGTATTATCTGATTTACAAGCTTCAGTGGGAAATTTTGTAATACAAGAGATAGGTGGTCAAACTGTAACCGGCATTATTCATGAAATAGAATATAGCGGAACTGATACTATATTACACCTTGCTGATTCAACAGGCGCTTACGCTAACAAGTTTCAACAAGGTGGGATAGAAATAAAAACAACATTAGAATCTCCTACATCAAACTTTGTCGGGGATATAAATATTGATGACGATCCTAATGACATACAGCAACAACCATATAGCGCATACACGGGTGAATTGTTGCATTTTATCGACTTTGACGTAATCACAAGAACTGAAAATTCTAAAGAAAAGATAAAACTTATTTTCGACTTTTAAAGGAAAGAGTAAATTAAATGGGTATTAGCACAAATTTAAATACAGCACCGTATCATGACGATTTCAATGAAAACATTGAAAAGCAATACATCCGTGTATTGTTCAAACCTGCACGGGCCGTTCAAGCGAGGGAACTTACACAATTACAATCGATCCTTCAAAATCAAATAGAAAGATTTGGTAACAACATTTTCCAAGAAGGTACGATCATTGAAGGTGTTAACCCAACTATCGATAAAGATATTCGATTCGTTAAAGTTAGAGATCAATCAGGTATTGATGATTTAACTATATATGCTTCAACGGATGATGTGTCATATTTTATCACCGGCTCTGGGTCGGGCCTAAAAGCGAAAATAGTCGCTGGTGCAAATGGTTTTGAATCAGATGCGCCAAATCTTAAAACATTCTTTGTTAAATATTTGCAATCATCTCTTTCAACTGAAGGTTTTGAGGTTAAGCAATTTATCGCAGGTGAGACGTTAAAAGTAACAAGAGAAGTTGAACTTGCCAACGAGACAATAGAAGTTACAGAAATTGCGACAGTAACTTCTGCAGACGTAATCAATAATGTCGGACAATCATTAGGTGTTCGAGTGACCGATGGTATCATTTATCAACGTGGACATTTTAATTTTGTTGCATCACAACTTGTTATCGCATCAAAATACAATACGACACCTGAAGATATTTCTGTCGGATTTGACATTCAGGAATCAATCGTTGACTCTGCTTTAGATTCAACTCTTCTTGATAACGCTCAAGGATTCAATAATCAAAACGCTCCTGGCGCAGATAGATTAAAACTTGAACCGAAACTTGCCGTTTATAATACAGCAACACGACCAGAATCATTCTTTGCGTTAATTAGAATTGAGCGAGGAGAACCAGTATTTGTTCGTGGTGACACAGAATTTAAGTCAATTAAACAAGAATTGGCAAAAAGAACTGATGACGAATCAGGTAGCTATGTTGTTAACGGCCTCGATATTGCAACCGAAAAAGATGTCAACGGAAACTTTTATGCTGTTGTCGGTGCAGGTAAAGCATATGCATTCGGATACGAGATTAACAACATAGGTAATACTCGATTAAAAATTGACCCCTCCACTGTAATCAATAAAAAAGAGCAGCAATCTACAGGTGTGAAATACGGGTCATATTTTGAAGTTGATATATCAGGGTCAAACGGCACTCAAACTTTTGAGAATGTCGACCAATTCGCAACTGAAGAGTACAACTTGTATGCCGCAAACGGAACTACCTTAGTCGGCACCTGTCGTGTTCGCAACGTAGAAATAGTATCTGATGACACAGCAAGAATTTATGTATTTGCTATTAATAAAGTAAATGCTCAACGAAATACAACAATTGCAAAATTCGGCAATGCATCAAGTAAAACAGATGTTGGTTCTTCGAATATTATAGAAGCAAATAATGCTGCACAAATATTTGACACTGGTCGGGGATCAATAAGTTCTATTAGTAACTTATCGTACACTATGACAGAAACGAAGATCTTTGGTGGCGCTGCAGGACTTTCTCCCAGTGGCAATTTCGATATACCAGCCGAAACTAACACTCCCCTATCTATAAATCCTGTCGTAGGCAATGGGCTTGTTATAGGACTAACTAAAAATGGTAAAATTGCTAAAGGTAACTGTGTCCCATATAGTGGCGGAATTAGGGTCACATTTGCAAATCTTGCCGACACCACAAACAATTATATCAAAAAAATATATTACAAAGCGACTATCACAGGTTCACAACAAGACACACTGACAGCAAATAAAATATGGGTCAGCACTAATTTCAGTGTAGCAAATAATTTTGCATCATTAGGTATTCCTAATGCACTCAAGATTCACCAAGTGTTATTAGTTGATGGTGATGATGAAAAGGATGTTACATCTAAAATACTTCTGACAAGAAACCAAAATGACACATACTATGGATTGTCATATGTAACTGCCAAGTCCGGAGAATCATTGGGCCCTGAATCTAATTACCAGTTGCTAATCAACTTTACTACTTTACAAAGATCAAATTTGGGCAAAGCAGCCGGCCAAACATATTTAACACATAATAGCTATGCAGGCATATCTGAAGTTGCTGACTTGTTGGTACCTTATACGGCTCGCAATGGTAAAACTTATAACCCATTGAATAGTGTTGATTTTAGACCCTATGCCCAGCCTACTGCTCAATATATCGCCACAAAGGCAGGTGCTTCGACAGTTACTTATCAATCATTAGATTTAGGTGACTTATCATCCTCATCGGGTGTTGCGAACAATACGCACATTATGTCAGATCAGGAATATTATCTGCCTCGAATTGACAAAATTGGTATTGACAAATCACAAACATTTGTAATAACGAAAGGTGAACCTGCTGATAACCCAGGCAAAGTTGTGAATTCAGCCGTATTTGGATTGGCAGATATATTTGTTCCTGGAAGTAATTTATCTAAAGCGGCGATGAATTCACTTAAAGTTGAAAAGAATACGACTAAAAATTATACGATGAAAGAAATTGAAAAGATTGAAAAAAGAGTTGATCGTTTAGTTGATATAGTTTCATTGTCGTTATTAGAATCAAAAACAAAGGATATGTTTATCCCTGATGGGTCAGGAAATAATAGATTCAAGAATGGTATTCTAGTTGATCAGTTTAAAGATAGTCGCATTGCTGATATAACACATCCTGAACACAGAGCATTTATCGATTGGGGACAACAAGTTCTTACTCCTTCTGTGACTCAATTCCCAATTGATCTTAAAATTGATTCTGCAACATCATCAAATGTTTCATCTTATGACGATATTATATCGCTTTCATTTGTATCAAGACAGACATTGCTAGAACAGGAATATGCAACAAGTTTCAGAAACTTGGCATCCAACTTCTATAGCTACAAGGGCACACTATCAATGGAGCCCAGGTTTGATGCAGAGTATGATGTGACTCAAAACCCTGACGTTACAATTGATATTGATATAGCAACACCTGTAACTGACCTTGTTGATAATATACAAGAGTTAATGCCGTTAACAACAAATATTTCAGATAATACGTCTAGTACTGAAACGATGGACGGCGATTTTAGAGTAACTACAATTACGAACACGGTTACAACCCAGTCGTTAGACTCTACGATATATAACACAAAACAAAACTTGGGAACATACATAACCGACTTGTCGATGAAGCCTTTTATGAATTCCAAAGTTGTAAAAATTGCAGTTGCAGGATTGCGACCAAATACGAGACATTATTTCTATTTTGATGAAATTCCGGTTTCGACATTTGTTATACCTGGTATTGTGTATGAGATCGATGTTCAAGGAAGAAGTATTAAACCTTCAGATGTTTCGCCTAATGGTGAAAAGGGTGATGCTGTATTAACTGACGAGTTTGGAAGATTGTTCGCTATTTTCCATCTTCCCGAATCAACATTCTTGGTCGGTGATGCAGATATGATTATATCGGATTCTGATCAATTCAACAGCATTGAATCAGCAGGAACATCTATTGCAAAGACAACATATAGAGCATATAATTTTGCAATCGGACAATCTGCATTATCAAGTGAAATAAGATCCGTTGATTTCGATATAGGATCATCAACTTTCGCAACTGATCGTGAAGTTCGTGAGTTTGTTCCGCCGCCTCCGGCGCCGCCTGCTCAATCTCCAACGCCTACAGCGGCTGTTAGAACCATACCATTTTTTACATGGACACGAAATTGGTTTGCTTTTTTCGGTGGGTCAGATCCTTTGGCGCAGACATTCCAGGTTCAACCTGCGCAAGCGGAATATGCCTCTTGCTTGTACACAGATAAAATTGATTTGTGGTTTAAAAAGAAATCACCTGCATCAAGAAAAAATGGTATCACAGTACAAATCCGTGAAGTGTTAAATGGGTATCCTACTGCAGCAGTTGTTGATTACGGTGAAAAGCATGTTGACTGGGGTCAAATAAATGTTTCAGGTAATGCACAAACTGCAACTTCAGTAGTATTTGATAATCCTGTGCGATTAAAAGTCGGTGATGAATATGCAATTGTAGTTGTTCCTGATGCCACAGATCCTGATTACTTTATATGGACAGCAAAAGTTGGAGAGAATAGTATCACAGATGACAGTGTTCAGATTACTTCTGACTGGGGTTCTGGTATGCTATTCACATCAACGAACAACAAGGCGTGGAAGTCATATCAAAATGAGGATATTAAGTTTAAGTTATATAAAACTGAATTTAGTACCTCGCCGGGCCATATTGATCTTGTACCTAATGATATGGAGTTCTTCAGATTAGATGAAGATACGTCTGTTGGAGCATTTATAAACGATGAATATGCATATCAGTTACTTGATACTAATTATGCTGGTGCGTTTACTAACGGGCGAGTTACGTGTACCGTTGCTACTGGATTTGATATTGAAATTGGTGATTTAGTTGTTATCAACTCAACAGGAAGAGCAACACATGTAACCGAGGTAAAAAATATTACGAGTACGGGTAATACACATGCTCTTACTCTCGACCAACAACCGCCATTTCCTAGCAACACTTCAGTGACAGTGACAATTGGTGTTGGCGGTAAAGTGACACATTTCGATGGAAAAGATAGATCTCGACTACATGTAAAAGAAAGTACATCTAAACAAACAAAAAGATACACTTTCAATACAGGATCAGATGAATCTAAACTTACAGGATCGATCTCAGGTGCAACTGCAAGAATAACTGAAATATTTAATGCTCCAGTATCGTATATGCAACCTTTTGTTTTACAACAGAATACTTTGAGAACATCTACTGAATTATCACTGTTTAAAAACACAGCATCATTTGATGAAGCAAATAACGCTATTGGCGAAGGTGTAAGTCATAATAAGACAAACTTCCTAACAAAGGAACCTAGATCTATACCGTCCAAACAAAATATCCTTGATGATGTGCCGGGAAATGTTGTTGATAGATTTAGATTCAGATTGAAAATGAGTAATAACAATTACAGATTTGTATCTCCATTGATTGATGATTCGTTAACAACAATGCAGGCTTACGACTACAGGATAAGTAATGTGCCTGATGCAACATCAAATTATGTGTCTAAGGAAATTGTATTGCAACCAGGGTATCCTGCAACAGGATTGAGAGTTATATTATCAGCGTTTAGACCAGAAGGAACAGAAGTTGATGTGTATGCAAGATTCTTGAGACCTCAAGATCCTAATGAATTTACTAGTTGGGAACTTCTTGTAAATTCAGATCCTGATTTGTATTCTTCTGCTGCTAATATGAAAGATTATCGTGAGTTTACGCATACATATACTGAAGCAGCAACACCATTAGAATACGATGCGTTCCAGATTAAAATTGTATTGAGACACACTTCAAGCACTCTCGGGTCAAATGTTTATCCGCATGTAAACGATTATAGAGCGATAGCATTGACATGATGAATTCAAATAATTTTGTTCGTTCCGGCAATAGTGCTTTACTGAATGGTGATGCGGCTGCATATGAAGCGTCTCGCATACGTAGAAGGAAAGAAAAAGAATTTTCTGATTTACTTTTGAAAGTAGAAAAATTAGAAACTTGTATTGAGAACTTAAAACTTAGAATAGAAGAGATAGAAAACAATGGCAATTCGTAATTTAGATCAAGTATTAACATCAAATAATTTTAGTGTATGGTTAGATAGAACTAACAGTATCATAAACTCTTTGGAAAATGTTGTTACTATGGGCGGAACAGAGCAGAATAATGATGCCTTAACTGGCGTTAATTTGACCGGACCTTTGATTACTCAAGACACTGCTATCGGTATCCAGACAAGCAAAATTACTCCTCCTGCTGGTATAAATGCTCTTGATTTAGATTTTGACACTGTTGACATTAAACAACAATTAAGAATATCTACTGCAAGTACAGGTAAAAATGATACAATAGTTTTCTACAATGGAACTGATTTTGATGATCCTCTTACAAAGACATATTTCATGGGCCCATTGGATGGACACGAAGAGTTTGAAATAAACGCAATCAATATGGTTGCTCAGGCCGCCACCTCTAAACTTAGAATTAAAAGACCAGATGCAAATACTGGTTTGATGGGTATAGTAACTGGAGATCACATTGTTATTGACGATGATATTCTACCTGCTTCGATTACTGCTAATTGTGACACTGCAACTGCACTACAGACTTCATTAACTGTTCAGTTTGGCGGGCAGACTGCGGACCAGGTGCCGGTAGATGTTGGAGGTAATCTTGTAGGATCTATTAGCTTTGATGGATCTGAAGGAACAGTATACTCAGCAATTACTGTTGATGATTCAATTTTTGATGCTGGTGTCGAATCATTTGCAGTTGCGGCCAGCGGCGGATTGGTTACAACTGCCACATCGACTGCTGCAGATGTGATAATAGATCACTACACACCGGCTGCCGGAGATAAAGATGATAATGCCAGTGTAAACAATACCACCACCACTGCTATACAAGATTTAAATATTGATAAATTCGGGCATTTGATTGGGTCGAGTAGTGTTAATCTTAACAATTATTTCTTGAAGAAGAATCCGAACTCTAATACATCTAGATCAGTGCTTAATGGGAATGGGTTTGTTGTTGATATAGGCACTAAAATAAGTTTTACAAAACAATACACAACTGGCTCAACAGCTTCTGATGTTAACACTGAAGCATCTATTAGTTGCGGTTTGCATAACCTTGTTATTAATGCAGGTTCTGACGCTACTCCTGCTTCAGGAAGCGGTTATTCTAATGTCATAATGAAAGGTGATAATGTTTACATACAAAATCAAACCGGTACCAGCAAATTTAGGTTTGCTAATAGTTCAGGTAATTTCATCGCAACAGGCGACATCACTGCATACGGCAGTACATCAGATATTTCATTAAAAGAAAATATTGAACCTATTGAAAATGCTCTTGATAAAGTGAGTGAGATTGGTGGGTACACGTTTAACTATATCGATACACCTGAGAAGGGAAGGGTCCCGGGTGTCATTGCTCAAGAATTAGAAAAAGTTTTACCTGAAGCGGTTTATGAAACTGATGAAGGCTATAAAGCGGTTAGGTATGATAATACTATAGCACTGCTTATTGAAGCAATTAAAGAACTAAAACAAGAAGTAGACAGTTTGAAGAATAAATAGGAACGATAATGCCAAGAATTGTAACAGAAGGCGGCCCGGACGGAGATCCAGCAACTACTGCCGATACTCCAGATCTCAACCTTAGAGGCACCAACGAAACAAGTTCTATTTCACTACAGTTTGCAGATCGACAGGACAGGCCTCATTCGATGTCTGAGTTCTATAGAAATGCTCAGGGAACTGAAGTCAAGACGCATGACTTTCAAGGAAGTTATAAGAGAGAATTGGCAGACGGAAATTACGCCATTGTAAGAGCAAATGGAAATGTAGAACTGTTTTATACATTGATTTACACCAATGCGACGGATAATATAGTGATAGCGGACGGAACCGGAGATGCAATAATCACAACAGGTCTTGCTCCTGGCGGAAATAAAATTATTCCGTTACAAGAAGGCAGAGATGTTACTTTATGGGATGTTCATATCGAACAGACAGCATTTGAAAATATTCCGGGCACTGCTGATAATAAACATAGAGTTAAGTTAAGACGAGGTAGAAATTTATCAATCCCAACTTCAGGGGAAATATCTTTTAGTGATTTCTACGGAACTGAACTTGTTGTGCCAACAGGCGGTTTCATAAAGGCTGATGCAATCAAATATGGAACAACATTAGATTTCCAAGGCGCTTTAAAAGATCGAGTAGATCTACGTGACGAGATGTTAAAAATATCTGAGTACGCTGACAATGAAAACATAATTACAGAACTTCGGATATACATCAAAAATCTTCGTGCTTATTCCACTGATGCAGCCCACCCTGCTCTTGCGATATACGGATTCCCTACGAACATGACATTAAAATTGATGTTTGAGTGTGTGCATGCTATAGGAAAGGGTGGCAATGGCGGCAATGCAGTGGCAGATCATGCGTCTGATTTGCGTGATGGGCAACACGGAGGCCACGGATGCTTCATCCAACACAAAGGCCATTTATATCTTTATACTAAGCAACCGACAGGTAAGTCCACGTATAATGGGCGATGCTTATTTATGGGCGGAGGCGGCGGAGGCGCTGCAGGATGGAGTAAAGGTGATGTTGATGGGATTATTCAAGTTGTTGGCGGCGGCGGTGGCGGTGGCGCTGGTGGCAGTGCCGGCTCTGGCGGAAGCGGATTTATGCAAACAGCAGGCGGAGATATAGCTGTCGAAGGAGTGCGAGCACCCGCCGGGTGGGGTAGTAAGGATATGCTAAGCAGAAACGGGTACATAGGTGGCGGGCATCAAATTAGCTTTTCGTCTGCGACCAAGTCAGGTATAGGTTCAGACCATGACGCTGCATTTGACGGGATTGGTAATCCTACGCAAGGCGGCGCCGGTGGTGGTGTTGCACTTGGATTGTACAAACTAGAAAGTTCAAGTGAATCAACTGCAAGTCCACCTGATGACATGAGGGATTATAGTGGGCACCCTGACTCAGTTTGGCATATAACTAATCGCTTCCCAAGTGGTAAAAACCTATATCTCAGAGCAAAAGATGGTTACACACAGGAGGGTTGGGATTCTACTGCTAATGCGGCTCGGGTTCTGCGAAATCCCAAGGGTCCGTTTAACCAGAATGCTGCTACAACCAAGCATCCCGGTTGTGATAAGATAATGTATACGACAGGTAAAAGCATTGGTTCTTCGAATGAAGAAAAGTATCTTGTTGACATCCAGTGTATTATTGATGGCGGGCCTTGGGTTCACACATATGACGGAAAATCTAATTTGCGAGCATGTGTATTATCAGGACAATCTGGAGGCACTTGGTGTAATCCTTATTCTGGTTTCATAGGCCGAGGGGTTGAAGAAGATGAGCTATGGTATAGAAAAATTGATAATTATACAGGATTTGACAATCAAGCTTTATGGGACAGTAATCATACTCAACACACATTAAATAGAAACGGGTGGAAACCTGGAGGCGCAGGAGGACAAACAGCGACTGTAGCAACAACCTTTTATTTTGCCGGTGATTTTTATCAGGAATATCCTGTGCAATCATTTCGTACAGTCGCAGACGGTAAGCATTCTGGGACCGGTTTCGCAAGTCGAGATTTTGTAGCAAAAAACAATGATAAGGGCACAGGCCTTAAAGGTAATCAACGTACTAATATTGATGTAAACACCACTGATTTTGGCGGCGGCGGCGGCGGCGGTGGGTTTGGCGGTGATGGCGGCGATGCGTATGGTAAGTATGGCAGTACATCACATACAGCAACTGGCGGTACAGCCGGGAAAGGATTAATTGTAAAATACGGTGAAAGTGCCACCAACACTGAATATGAAAATTATCTGGGTGCTACGCTTAACCAATATGACACATTTGATACGGTGATCGGCAAAGCTAATAACGAATATAAGCCGCTATTTACTGATGTCATTGAGCTCGGTGGAGACAGGAATGACGGGCGACCAAGCGGTATTCCATATTCTTATCCTTAAACTAACTCTAAACAATTATAAATAAACATTATATCAAATAATTTTATAAAGGCGTAATTCAATGGCAATAAAATTTAGTCAGTTAATATCAACAACATCATTATCAGATAATGATTTATTTGCTGTTACTGATGATTCTAACAACACTTCAGTAAAAATCACATTTGGTGACCTCAAAACAATTGTTGTTGATGATAATACGTTTCTTAGCAAGAGAGCGGGCATTGTTACAGCGCTAAATCAACATGCGACTGATTATAATACTGACGACAGTTTAACACCGTTAAACGCAAGTAAATTGGGCGGGCAACTTCCTGCTTATTACCTTGATTGGACAAACGTAACATCTAAACCTGCAATTGCAACAGATTTACACGATCTTAATAATATTAAAGACGGTGGCGGGTTCGTTAAATATGTTGCCGATGGCGCAAATAGTAAACTTATATTTCAAATAAGACAAAACGATACAGACGGCGCTCAAACTGACATTACAACCTCATACTTAATCGAAGGAACAAATAAGTATTATACTGATACAAGAGTAGAAGAATATTTACAAGAGAATTTTCAAAGATTCTTCAATGATTTTAGCACTTCATTTGATCAGGGTGATGTTGTTGATAGTTATTTTGATACTGTTGGATATGCAGTAGATGTAGAGGGTGGGGTAACAAATAAAATTAGAATTAAAACTGAAGGCTCTATTCCTGGGTTATCAGCTGATGCGACCAAACGTGATCAAACAGGAAGATTTGATGCATATAAAGCAGGTAAAGCAGTAAGAATTTTTGGCGCAGATCCTGCAGGCCGAACACCAATGACAAGTCAACTTAATGATCCGGTTGTCTCATCAGAGGGTTTCACTTTTGTTGCTGACGTTTCTGCTGGAGCATCACCTTCTTTTGGTATTGATGATGTTGATGTAAATACTAACAGTATCGCAATGACAGGACATGCATTCCAGACAGGTGATGCAGTTATATACAATTCTGGGACAAGCACTGTTATCGGAAATTTAGAAGATGGCACTACATATTATGTGATCGATGCATCCACTGATTCAATATCTCTTGCAACAACATTTGCTGATGCAGGAAGTACTACTGCAAGAAATTTACTTCAAGGCGGGACAGGAACTACACATTCCTTAACACCTGTTGTTGTTAGTCCTGCACCTTATCAACGATTAACATATTCAGTGTGTGAATGGAATTTAAGCACAGGACAAATATCTGAAAAGTCAAACGATGTTTCCATAAACATCAGTGTTCCCGCAGGATTTGTCGGAACAGTATCTGAATATTTACTCGATGATCGAGAAAAATTAGTAAAAGCATTTAGTATAGAAAATTTTGTTAAGTTATCATTCACACATGAATTGAGCGAAGGAACACCCGCAGTCGGAGTATCTCCTGGACGTGGGTTAGCAATTTATAGAAAGATTTCACAAATCAATACAATCGACCCGCAATTAGCAGGCGCACCTAAATTAGTTGCTGTCTTAGGTCCAGGCGATCTGAAAAATAATTTCTGGATTGATTATTATACAGACGATGTTGTTAATCATTCAAATAAAAATCAAGAAGACAATTCTTATTTACCTGAAAAAACTGTACACTTTAAACCTATTGCTCCGCCCCCAACTCAACCTCAAAGGGGTTGGTTTGATGTTTCTATTACGGATGTTGAATATCAAAATCCGGTTGTTCCTGCACAAAGTGACTATATTGACGTAGTAATATCAAATTCAATTATAGCTTCAACTGTCGAGAGTGAAGGTGTTTGGATCTCGCACAACGATACAAGCAGAATCAATACAGCAATAATCACAAATGCAAATTCAGGCAGAACTGCCTTGCAGCTAAATCCCAAAGGATATATCGTATCAAATCTTATTATTCCTAGCAACTTTAGTGTACAAGGATTTGCGTATAATACACAATTTACGAAATTGCCTTGGTCAGGATACAACGGATCTGATTCTGCATCAACAAATAGAATTATAAGTGGAGAAGGTGTGGTCAATACTAGTATTGTTGGTATTGATATTGACGGGAATGCTGTTAATACTGTATTGTTTGATGATTCAACAACTGAAAGCAAGAACTATGCTATTAACTTTGGGAGAAACACTGAATCCGTACTTGTTGATAAAGTGCGAATCAAAAGTGTTATTGGAGGAGGCATTTTTGTTCCCGATTCACAAGATTTCAAAATAACTTCATCAGAAGTTGTAGATTCATTAGTGACAGATAGATATGTTTATGCACCAATGCTTGCGCAGGGTGGGTCGAATACATTTATTTCTTCTACTAGATTCGAGAACTTCCCACAAAGTGGTGTTGACGTATCTGTCACAAATAAAGGTGTGATACAAGGGAACATTATTTCTAATTGTGGTCCAGGTTTAGTCATGTTTGGTTCTAGATTCCTTGTTACTAGTCCTAATATTCTTACAGGACCTTCAGGTGAATTCTTGCCTAATCCTGATGCATATAATTCAGAGTTTGATTCAATTAATATTGACTTGACTGAATCGGTTATCAATGATCCCATTTCCTCATTCGCTTCAGGATTCTTGAAGTATCAAGAAAATGGTGAACTATATGATTTATCTGAAGTCGCTGGTGTTGATCCTGTAACCTATAAGTTATTCGCAATCAAGAAAACTGATGGCGGCGAAGAGTCAATATGGATTGAGGATTTACGTGCGCCTACAGGAGAAACCGCAAATACTATTGTTGCAACATTAGACGCTACAAGTCACAGCAACTTCAACGAAAACGGTGATACTGTAACAACAACAACAGCGCATGGATTTTCAGACGGTGACCCTGTTGTGTATCGTCAGAATGACGGATCTCTTGGCGCATTCACTGACGGCGAAACCTATTATGTGCAAGCAATTGCAATTAATCAAATTCAACTATATGATACAAGACAAAACGCAATTCAAGGTAGCTCTCAAGGACGTGTTAATATCATCAAAGATGGGGTGAATTCACCTAGCACAGATAGTGCTGCATATGGCGACAATCACACCTTTACGAGATCACTATATCTTGATATGCTAAAAGGTGATGATTCAAGTAATCCGCCATCAGAGGGTGGATTCCAGTTCACCATTCCTGCTGATTCAGTCAGAAAGATGAAAGTGTCTGGTTACCCTTACACTGTTGAATATATGCAAAATGGGTCAAACACTATTTTCCATACAGACGAGAATGGTGATTTTGCTGCATCACAGGGTGATCCTGATCATATAGGTATTGGTTGGTCAGTTTCAGTAAAAGCATATGTTAAAGCAGGCATAATTCAAAATGATATAGCGAATCCTGCAGTTTGGGGTGCGCCTTATGTTGATAGTGAAGATGGCCTTACATATGCAAACTACACTGTAGCTGTTACTGATTATAAATACTTGTATCAGGGAAGAAAAATTAAATTAACACTATCAGGTTCAACACCTCATACTAATTTCTCCCCAGACGGGGCAGGAGCAAACCCTGCAGCTGAAACATACGGGATAATTCATTCAGTTACAGGACCTGAAGAACAGAAAACAGTTACAATTAAGTGGTTAAATGCAAACGCACAAGTTGATGTTGGCAATGGACCAGAAAATAGTGCAACACCTGGAGTGGGTGGAACAATAGAGGTAGAAGATACCTTTGTAATCGCAACCGGAAGGATAAGATAAAATATGTCTAGCTTAACGAACATTAACAACAACACAAGGGTAGTCAATGTAGGAAGAACGACCCCGATTGCTCCTGGGCAACAACCTGCCTCGAAATCGATACCCGTTGTTCTCGCAAGTGATCAAACTGCTATTCCTGTAGTTGAACAAAATAAAGTTCAATCGGAAGTGTCATTGTCACTTCTAGGTATTCCTAGATCTGAAGTTGCTCTAGGCATTTTTGCTGATGTTAACACTTACGATGTCAACCCATCAGAATGGTCGTCCTTTCCGCAGTATTACAGCACTGATATTGACAAAGAACAGGGTTATGGCATTAAACACTTGCCGAACGAAGCGGGTGCGCTTGTTGAATCACCTCGTGATAAAAAAGCAATATTGACATCCAAAAGATTCTTTAGATATCAACCAGGTCGTGTATCTGCTGCTACATTTGGTGTTAAATGTTCTGTATCAGATTCTGATTTTGCTAGAAATCCCGTCATTCGTAAATATGGTATTTTTGATAACTTTGACGGATACTATTGGGAGACAAAACAATCAGGCAAGAAAGATAACTTCTCTGTTGTCAGAAGAACGCAATCGTTACTTAAGTTCCCATCATCACCATTTGGTTTAACGACTGAAAATTTACGTAAATCTAATGGCGGCGATGAAGCGATCCCATACGAACAAACTGATGATTATCGTGTTGTAGGTAAAGAGGGTAAAGCATTAAAAGGTAAATATTTTGCTCGTGAACGTACATTAATAACTGAAAATATAATTGAAATCGCTAAGGATGCATTTACTGCTGCTACAACAAATGGCGGTTCATTCCAAGCTTACTGGAGTGCGTTAACCACTGCTCAACAAGAAGTTTACAGAAGCAAATGTCACAGAGATGTTAAGTTTTGGGTTGAATTTATGGTTAAAGATCTTGAGTGGGGCAGTAACGCACACACAAGAGTTAATACTAAAAATTATACAACTGCTGTACTTGATGATGCAGAAAATGAAAAAGAATTATATGAAGAAGTCAGAACCGAATTAGGAACCTTAGTAGGAACTAGTAATGCAATTTGGACAACTGTAGACATAGGTCTTAATGCGCTAGCAAGCATTCCTGTTACTTTTTTCGGTGATGTGTATAACGCAGGCGGATCTAAAGTTGAACCTGTAAACCTTTACGGGACAGCACCATACGCAGGATCAGGCGGTACTATAACATTCGGTGACAGAAATAAATTTGATGTGTTGTTTGATGTTAGGAAACATTACTACTCATATTTCGTTTCAACATTTGACCATAACGGCGGATCTGGGTATAATAATGTAGCAGATAAATCACTTTATCAAACATATACATTCAGCGATCAAAATCTAAATGCTAACTTTATTCCTGATGATGTAGATCTTACACGCCTTGTTGGGTTAGTATTAAGTCCTACTTCTGTCGCTCTCAGTGCAGGTCAATATTATCCTTACGCTGAAAATGCATCAGTTACTAATGCTGCAACCACAAGTACATTCCAGTTGACTGCTATTGAGGCTAATGTATTAAATGAATTCTATGATAATATTCGATACAAGTGTGCTCGAGATATGGAATACATTATTCAAGGTTATCAGAACGATATTATAGGTAACGGAAACGCAGAAACTCTCTATAATGCTTCAATGTATTATAAAGGATCAGGTTTATCTATTTTCACTCAAGCAGATGGCAGCGGTGTTCCTGATGAAATAAGCAAGCACTTACACCTAAAAGAGTGGATCAAAGAAGATCTTACTGATCCGCTATTTTTCGGATTTGGTTTATCAGATTCATCATCTACCGTTGGAACCCTTGAAGATTTGCATACGGTATTAGCTAATAACTTTACTCGTGAAACAAAACAAGGTGTAAACTTAGGTGATCGTGGATTTGCAGGAAACTTAGTTGTGTTTAGAGATGGGTTGTTGATGACTCATGCTGCTATCAATGATCCTAATATGTTGAAGGAAGTTGAACAGGTTAAAGCGTATGTTTCTGTTCCATCAAATGATTCTAATCCGACAATATTCCAGTTGACTAAGGGTGGAGTAACCTTTGGGCAAAAAGTTAGAGTTGTAACTTCAAGTAGCACAGCAGATATAAGTGATGCTGCGTCTTTCACTCCTGCAAGCACTGGCGCTGTTGTAAACAAACAACAGCAATCATACGGCAAAATTTATAATGTAAGTCGTGTGTATGGTCCCACAGGAAGCGAATTCTCGTTACAAGATCAAGACGGCAATCCTGTATATGCCTATAGAGGCGGAAACTTCATCGATAACGCTGAAGAAATATTGATCGAAACTGTCGTACCATTTATAGGTGATGTCATCTACAATGCAGATCACTATCGTCAACCTGTGATTGATCGTGACTTGAATCGCACAGTGTTTACAATTCAAAATTATGACGGAACACAAAGTGCTCAATTATATCAAGCGAATAATGATCCTTTCCCAACGGGTATGCAATGGCCATACAGATATTCTTCATCTGGTATTTTGAATGATGGGACAGCGACATATATAGGACACATTGACACATCATTAAGTCCGACTAACTCTGAGCAGATTACGAAAATCCGTCAACAATATGATACATTGAATTTTGTACCCGAGTATATTAATTGGATTAAGAATAATGTTAAACCAGAATATTGGGGTGTTTACGAGTATCGTGTTCCTCGTTCACGATTCAGTCATGATAAGTTAGATGGCAATACATCTAAAAGAGTATATAGCGACTTAGCAACAGGTCCTACAGGTATTGTTCGTCCGGGCATGGAAGTTTTAGATGACGATGGCATTTGGAAAGATGCAGTATCGGAATATGATTTCGACTTCACTAAAGTAACGATGCTTAAAATTGAGTTCTCGTGGTATGGTGCGGTAGGTGCATTGTTCCTTGCGTATGTTCCAATCGGTAATGGTGAAGCACGATGGGTGCGAGTACATCACCTAAGAGCATCTAATCAGTTGAAGATCGCATCTCTTGGTAACGCAACATTGCCGATCACATACAACGTATGGGGCGGTGGTTCACCTGATACATTGGGTGACGGTGAAACAGCAACTCACACATACGGAACATCACAGAGTCATCACATTGTTAAATATGGTGCTTCATACTACATTGATGGTGGTGACCGTGGTACTGTTCGTCTGTACAGCCATAATAATAATGATACTGTGCCTGCATATGGAAAGCAGTGGGTTATTCATGCAAGTGCTCAAATCGGGTCGAATGCGCAATACACAGTAACATCAACTGAAACTGATGATTCTGTAAACCCTCGACCGCTTCCGATGACAACTTTAGGCGGAAACACAAGGACGCTCGAATACTTTATGGGTGCTCAACTAAAAACAAACAATCCTGTTGATACAGGTATTAAAGTTGTTTGGGTCGATGGCGATACCTTATATTTCTCTAAAGCACCTCAAGGATCAGGTATAACATTGATACCTGATCGTGCTGATTTGGTTTACGGACTAGAAACAAAAGATTTCATTTTCAGTACAGTTGAAGGTAATCCTGTTCGTAACAGAGTACAGGTTTATCCTACTAAGATGTCGTCTGCTAATCTAGGGTCATCTCCTGTTAGATTAAGAATGAAAAGAACTCCTGTATTCCAATCATTGACAATTCCTGGCGCTAGTGTTACGCTTACACTTAATGCTGAGTATAGTGTATCACCTTCGAATCTTCCTTTATCAGTTACTGAAACTGGCGGTGGTGCTTTAACATATTTGTTAAACGGCGAATCAATCTTTGGATGGTTCCAAGGTCTTGTAGGTGCTGTTGATAACGAAACAATTTTTGGCAGATTGTATAAAATTTCAGGACAATATTATTTTGAAGTTCTGCAATCATTCAATGACACAATTACTCTGAATAACGGCGGTGAATTTTTACCTGATCCTAGATATACAAAAGATTCTGATGGTGATGTTTACCTTGCAGGTAATAATGATACTGCGAATGAAGTTCCGTTAGCAGATACATTGACATCGATTAATGTGATTAATAATTCAGTTGTACCTATTCCCAATACTGGAGCGAATGTTGCAACATTGTATTTAACTCCTGGCGGCACTGAGCAAGTTGATCTTGATACATATTTTGATTATAATAAAGAATATCTTTCATACCCATTAACAGATGAACCAGAAACATTGTACTTCGCAGTTGATTCAGATCAATCAGCGAAAGAGGATGGAAACGACATTGCAATAGGATTGACATGGGAAGAACAATAGATGCCAAGACAGGTAAAGATTGGATTTGATAAGGTACCATCACCTCCAGTAAAAGTATATCAACAATTAGTAGATACAAAGGGTACGCCACTTCAAGACGCAGCGGGTAACCCTTTGGTTACTGAAGAGGCATCTTCTATTGCTGCATTTAATTTTGCCAGCAATTCTCTATCAAATATTGTTAGTAATAAGAATCCTGAAGATGCAATTCCAGTTGTCGAGCAATTCGCAAACGAATCCGAAGTAAGTTCTACATTGTTAGGTGTCAATCGTGCTGAAGAACAATTAAGTTTGTTCGCAGATGTGTCTACTTATGGGTACGATGACATGAATTGGAATTATTATACTGTAGGTGAAGGTAAATTTCCTACGCAATGGTACACTAGAGCGCATCCCGTATACGGCAATAGAGGATTTGCTGAATTCCACGAAGCGACTGACGAGCAAGCATTATATTTAAAGTCGTTCCCTACGCAATATCGATGGCCTGATCATCCTCAATCATCAACGGAAATTATATCACCAACATCTAATTTTGGTAAATACATCAGATTTATAGCATTAGGTAGGTGGTTGTATGAGGTATGGAAAGATGTTGATTCGTCATTTGCTGAAGCGAACTTCTTGCCTCATTGCTTACAGATTGTTAACAGTGAAAGAGAAGAAATACAAATCACTATCAATAGTTGGAGACCTGATGCCCCTGGCGGATTCTTTGACGAGGTAGATTTTCACAATGTGCTGTATGCATCTGACACTAATTCAAGTTCTCAAGTGGCCATGGATGAAATAGAAAAGTGGACAGGTTTTTACTACAAAATTCAAAATGATATTGATCAATATCCTAAATACACAATTCAAACAGGATTTGATAAATTCACCACATTCCCATTCAAGACGCAAACATTGACTGCAAATCCTATTCCTGCGGTAGGTCAATATCAGCAAATTTCAGCATACTGTAGTCCTGAAATAACTCGTCCGGGTGGTGATGATGAAAACACATCAATAGGTGTTCTCGAAAGTAGGAAATCATTTAGGTATCAACCTGGTCGTGTATCAGGATTCACCTTTGGATTAAGATTGCGTAACAACCCTGCGTCTTTAGCAGATAAAATTGAATGGGGTTGCGCAAACGATACTGATCAATATATGTTTCAAGTTGAGGGTACAAAGTTAAATATTGTTCGTAGGTCAACTGCTGCAATCCCCATCGATGTTTTAGAAGATCCTAATGGAATGGATCTTATCCCTGGTACAGATTTTCAACCGCAGACAAAAGAAGTCCCTCCGAGTCGTGACGGCTCAAAACCTATGTACACTCTTAAAATACCAAGAGACAAATGGAACGGGGATCCTTTAGACGGCACAGGCCCATCAGGTCATATATTAAAACCTGAAACAGTTACTATGTATAAAATAGAATACTCATGGTACGGTGCAATTGGAGCAAAATTTTATGCGTATGTTCCAATCGGTAGCGGGGAAGCACGATGGGTGTTGATGCATACTTTAATAATTGAAAACAAGTTACCGAAACCTGTATTGCAAAATGCTGACTTTAAATTTAGATATGTTTTATATAATAATCAAACGTCTAATTTGCTACAACCTACATTTATCTACAAGTATGGGTCATCATACTATATTGATGGCGGTGACGAAGGAACAACAAGTTTAACAAGTGTTACAAGTGACACAAAAACATTTACAAATCCTGCTATTAGAGGTAGTGTTGTCGCATTACATCCTAAAAAATTGATTCAAAGTACAGCACTGTTTGATCCTGATGATGTTAATGAAGGTATAGTCAATAACAAAAAAATATATCCACTAACTCTATCTGCATTTTCAACAAAACCTGTAAGAATAGATGTTCTAAAAGTTAATGTTACACCTGACGGACAACACGGGACAAAATCTGTGAGTTTAAGTGCAGGTCAAAGATTTGAAAAGAATATTACCTTTGATGTTTTATCTTTGAATCAAATATCATTAAAAAACACTACTGCCGATACATTTTCGCCATTCGACAAAAACGCAAAAGTTATCAGAGAAGGTTTTTATAATATTTACCTCAATCCAGATGTTGACAGTCAGACATCAGAAACTTCTGCCAACCTCGCATCTATTTTGAGAAGGAATGATTATGAATTAAGATCTATAGACATCGGAGAAAGAATCGAAGATACAACTCAATCAAGTGGCATATACGATATGCACCCCACTGATACTGGTTTAACAAGACAAGGTTTTACCGCTAGAGTATCAGGGTATAGAAGTGTAGTTGCATCTACAACACCCATTAATCAAAACAAATTTAAAATTCATTTCTTGAACCCTAATGCTAGATTAGTTGATGGAAGCAATAAATTCTTTGCTGATTTTGCAATTGGCGTTATAGGTGATGAACCTAACATAGTAACTGAAAATGTTGATGTTGACGGAACTCCTACTCCTGTTGGCGCCTTAAGGTTTGGATCTTATGATAATTTTAAAGTTTACCCCACTGACCCAACAACATTCGCAGAAGGTGAGACAATACATAATATTCCCGGATTTGATGTGCATGATCACCTTCACGTTGAATGGGCAAACAAATCACAAGACAGAGATGTTCAAAAAGATGTCGATTTCACTGAAAGCGATCCGGGTGACGGCACAAGATTTGAACAAGATTATAGAATTTCTTCAACTGACAGACCCTTTAACGGAACTTCCGGAAGCGCTGGGGTTGTAGAGGGTGTTGTCTCTGCAATAGATTATGCAATAGATTCAATTGATACTGTTGGTGTTGAGGCAGGTTCCGATTTCAGAGTTGTGTTCACATCTTCTAATGCTGGTGCATACCCACCCATTTCAGATCGTACATTGAATGTTGCTGAACTAGGGTTTGCAGGAAACGCTACAGGATATGTATTCACTTCTATTCCAATTGCCGTTCAAGTTGGCGATGATACAAAATTCATAGCATTTATTTCAAAAACAGGTGGCGGTGCGACACTAGATGACTTCTTGATTAATCCTTCAAATCCTAGCAATCCCGCTACATATGATGATCAATATCATGCGACCAGTATTCAAGCAAAAACTATAACCTTGAAATCTGCTAATATATTAAGTGCAATTGATCCCAGCAAAGACTTTGAGGTTACAGAAATATATAGGTTCAATATTCAACCTCTATATTTGTTTATCGCAATGAAGTCAAACGCTCGAATAAATAATATTATTGTTGAAGAATTTACAGCTACGACTGCTTCATCACATGTTCCTAATTTTATTGGGACTACGGACGATGGGTTATTTAATGTTACTGGGAATGAAACATCTAATATATCTATTCAGAAAGACTCGTTGACATCACATGTGTTCAGTCCTTCAAATTTCATTAATACGAATGATTTAACAAGTGTTAAATATGACACATCAACAGGTAACCCTATTTCTGATGGATTAACATTGTATTCATTTTATGTGGGCGAAAATGAAGCTGTAAAATTTGGATTGGAAAACATATTCGGTGCTGATAGAGAGTTTTTGACTCCTGGATTATATAACAATAAAGCAATTTATTTTAAAGCAGTTCCTGTTGCAAGCACAGGACCTAATTCGACAGCAGATGTACAGATGACGGTAACTTCAAGAGAGCAGTAATGACTATATATACAGGTTTAAGAGTTTCTAATAATTTAGGTGATGTCAACAACGTCAATGAATCATTGAGGAACTTGGGTTTAGATCGTAATGATTTAAATCACATACGAGGATTATCTGATGTTGAGGGTTTTGGGCGACTTCAGTTACATATGCTGTCAGGACTTGACGTAGATCAAGAAAAACAAACATATCAAATAAAACTCGGATTAAGAGTTTTAAACGCTGAGTTACAAAACGAAAAAGATTTTAAACAAGGATTAGATTTTGACATTCGTGCCAATAATCAATTTAGAGCAGGATCTATAAAATATACTTACCTTGATGAAGTTAGTCATCAATTAGTGAAGTCAGACATTTCAACGAGTCGTGTCTCGTCATGGTCACAATTTGTTGAAAATGGTCCTATATTTTATGGCGCAGACGTTCTTGTTGTTGGAGATAATAATAACGATGCGATATTGAAACTAAATGATTTGATGTTGTCTAAAGATTTTACACCGAAACGATTTGAAGCGGAGCAACCTACAGATAAGGTTGTAATCAATATAAATGGCACAGATCGTGAGGTTTTTGCTATGAGAAATATCCCGTTTTCATTTTATGGATCGTTTAGTAAAGCAAGATTGCAATACAAAGTAACTGTAGATAATCCTCCCATAGTTCCTACCGTTTTATTTTACGATCTAGATCAGGATACTGAAGTAATATCTAATGGAGCAAGAGGTGCTGCAACTAATGTCGCTAGTTTTAATACAAGGTTTGCTACTGATAGACGCATAGATATTTATTATCGACCTGATAAGATTTTGGAATTAGAGTTTATAAAATCGAATGATGAGCCGCAGCCGATAAACATGGATACGTTCCCTGCGGTGCAGGTGAAAAACATTCAAAAGATTAATGTTGCAAGTAATTTATTGTCAGTGTTGCCTGATTTTTTCGAGATTTGCGGTGGAAACATATCGGGACACACTTCATCGCTAGTTAATATAAATGTTGCGGGTAATCCTTTGTCGCAAAGCGGTATTGTTGCAAATGTGCAATTGAATGCAAAGATCCCAAGTTCAGTTGAAGTGTTGGATATAAGCGGTGCTTTTAGAGACTCAACACCTATAGACCTAAGAACTTTAAAGGTGAGTGGCACAAATACAACTGGACCTTCAGCGTTAAAATCATTTAAAATGCAAGGCGATCGCCCGTTAACAGGAATTGTCTGGCCAATGATTGGTGGGTTTAATGCTGTAGCACCTAGAGTTAATCCTTTAACTATAGAAAGTTATAATATAAGAAGGCAAAGATTTGGTATTTTGCCGTATGAAATTAAAGAGTCTCTGACCTTAAAATCATTGGATTGTTATGCGAATTATGAATTAAATTCAATAGAAACATCATCAGGTAGTGTCGGCGTGAGTAATACGATTACTCTTGACTCGCCTGAACTCGTGTCAATAAACTTGAGCTATAATAGGGTTGCGCCTATTAATGTATCTGGTAAAGCAAATTTAGTCGAATATTATCACACAAATAATAATTCTTATGCTAATGTTGATATTTCAAACTTCTTCACTGGGTGTGTTGACCTCAAGATACTTAGTTTTAATGACTCACAAGTTACAGGCAATATTTCATCAACATTTAACAATCTTCCGAGTTTAGGAGAATTGCGGTTAACTAATACTAGAATGTCAGGAAGAATGAATTCAGGAACATTCACTGGAACAACAAACCTACGTATTTTTACAAATACAGGAAGTTTGTATACGAGTACAGTAGGGGTTGATAATTTCTTCGGGAATTCTTATGTTCCTATTGATAATCCCACTCCAGGATCAATTGGTAGTGCATATGGAGGCGGATTTTATTCAGGATCAATGGAAGACGGTACAGGCAATGAATTTTATTTAGTTGTAGCAGATAACTCAGCCACTACTAATTTGCCTAGATATGATTCTGATAGCGGCGGAATATTAGGCGGCGCATACAGCAACATTGAAGGTGATGATAACACTGCTGTTGAAGCGGCCTCAAACGATACTGATTTTAGAGCAGCAAAATACGCAGATGCATATAATGTTTCTGATTCAGAGTTAGGTTTGACATATAACGATTGGTATATACCTTCTATTAAAGAGTTAGAAGTATTGTATCGTATGTACAAACCCACTAATGCTGATAACGATATTACACAAGGTAATAATGAATTTGCATTAACGCCAACATATAACGCAACATATACTAACACGCCAACTAAAAATCCCGTTCAAACAACAATTTCAGGATTTGCTCCAGGTGGTGCGCAAGCGTTTGAAACTGTTGCCAGTACTGAGGCAACTCAAAACGGCGACTTTTCTGGAGGACTTACCGGATGGAAATCAATAAATTCAAGTTCACCTTTGACATTACTGCCTTCAGGATACATAAAAGTAACGCAAGATTTTTCATTGCCGTTTCGCATCGATGCCGGGCAGACGTATGCTACAGCATATCAAGGTACGGGTGTTGACCCAGCTGGGCAATTGTCTGGACATAACGGCATCGTTCAAACATTGGACTTAGATATCGGCGCATATGTATTAGAGGCAGAGATAGGTGCTAATTCAATTCATGAAATTCAAGGTTCAGAAGTAAAGCAATTCGGATCATACAACCACGTATCTGAAAATATTGCTTCTTTTTATACTGACATACCTGTACGAAATATAGATCCTGATGCTAATACAATTGCATTACCGAATCATGTGTACAAGAATGGAATGGCATTAGAGTATGATTATGATGAAACATCTTTTGATACTCAAGGTCTTACTACACCAAATAATTTCGCTTTGTACAATCTTGATCCGAACAGAAGATATACCTCGTCCAGCAACTCGCCTAAAATATTGTATGTCAAAAACGCTACACCAAGTACATTTCAGTTGTCTGTTGATAGTGATTTATCAACTACTTATAATTTAACTCAACATGAGATTACATATAACTATACAATATCAGGAACCAACAGTTCAACTGATTATGTATTTGATATTTCATCTAGTCCTATTGATAGAAACGGCGCAATAACCAGTGCTGACCCGGCCATTGATTTGTTGCACGGAGATGTGGTTAATTTTAATGTGTCCGCCTTGGGTGGTTCGCACCCTCTTGAAATAACAGATGGAGCGGGAAATGTAATAATTTCGGCGAGTGCAGCAACAACAGTAACATTTGATTCAAGGTTGTTCGGCACTCCGAGTAATGCAAATGCAGAAACTTATTATTATCAGTGCTCTACACATCCTGCCTCAATGAAGGGAACGATTACTGTATACAAGAGAGATGGTGTTGTCACATTTGGACCTGCTATGCATATAGAATTTTCAAATTCATTCAATGATACCTATACTCCCTTGTCCACCAGCCAAGCAGGAAACCCACAAAGTCGTATAAATTATGTTTTGAGTCAGGATCCTCATAACTGCGATGCTGATGCTTCAGCAGCAAACTTAGATAAGTATGGCATTACTTTCACATTGTCAGCGGGCAGTAACCCAGGATTTGTGCAGTATGGTAACATGAAATTGTTTAAAGGTGATTTTGATGAACTTGACGGAACTGAAACGCCAAGTGAATTGAATTCAGACGGATCTGCAAATTTCACTGGGTATTTCGATCTAGTCAACAACCAAACCTTACCATTTTCTCCAATCACTAAATTTGTTATTCAAGAAGCAGGAAAATATCATATTAGGATTTCTGCATACAACAGGGATTTTGAAGTTAAAAAAATTATAATTAGAGGCAAATCTGGAGTTGTGTGGTCATCAACGGTTTCTTCACAAAGTGCTTTGGAAGGATTAGGAGTAGATTTTACATCAGGTGAAGTTGTGTCATTCCTTAAAGAGGCACCATTTGTTGTTAGACCTGTCAGAAGAGTTTTAGCGCAGTCGCAAAGTAATGCAGAGCAACAAGGCACATCAAGCGTATTTCAGCCTGTAGGTGCTAAATTATCCACATTCACATTACACGGTGAAGGTAAATCAAAATCATCAGGTACAAATATTAGAGGCAAGTTGCCTAATTTGCAATATTTAACTAATATATACACTTTTGAATTGAAAAATACGCAATTACAAGGGACATTACCCGATTTCAGCAATTCATCAAGATTGAATAAGTTAGATTTGATACGAAATAACTTCGGTGGGACATTATCGCTAAATAATAATTCTGTTTCACAGGTTATTCTCGATGAAAACAGTTTCCAATTAATATCATCTTTAAATCTTCCTAACGTATGGTTATTTAGTGCGAAAGATAATTTTATTTCAGGTGTTATACCTAGTTTCAATAATTGCAGAAAAGTACAAAAAATTCAACTGTCAAATAATGTATTTACTGGGTATACATCAGGATCTATACAAATGTTGACTAAGTTAACAGAATTAAAACTTCAAAATAATAACTTGACTCGAGGCGCTGCTATAGCAGTACTAGAAGATTTGAAAATAAACTGGGAAAATAATACACAATCCAGTAGAAGAGTGACAGTCAATTTGACAGGTAACCCAAGGGTGAGCGAAAGTGATCTTGCATCTGACACTGTTGCAGGCGCATTCCTCGAGTTTTTAAGATCGAAAAATTGGACTATAAACCTTAATAGTTAAAGGAACGCAGAATGGCAGCTTTAGGATTTGCACAAACATCAAATTTATTTGAATCTCAAGGAAGATTGTCCGCAAGGGGAATCATGAATAACCTTGCAGGTGAAGGTATCTCAGATGATATAGCGCTGTTCACATCAAATTTGCAAACAATAATTGAATTAGATTATGGAGCGAAACAGTTTACTGCATCAAAAGATGCATACGCATCTTCTAGCGAAGTGTTGTACTCAGAAGGCGATAATGCATCTCAATTCCATTACATAGTCATACCTCAAAATCAATTTGGAGTCATACCATTTTCAAATGGTACAGTGGTTTTTACGCTAAATAACTCGGGGGACTCATCTGATGTTTCTTATCACTATGTAGGACAAAGTGATGCACGATCTAGATTTCAATTATACGAGTATGATATTTCAACAAATCAAAAAACTGTTTCTGTGTTACAAGATGTTCCCGCTCTAGGAAAATATAGAATAACAGATTTAGGGTCTGTGACACAAGCAAACTGGAATACACTAGCAGGAACATCAGGTGTTGCGTATTCTATTGGGTCAGAGTTTATAGCACAAGATGTTGGGTCAAGTGTAGGTAACTCTAATACGGCAAAAGTTGAAACTGTGAGACCCTGGTCATTTTTTACTTCATTGTTAACTAAAAAGTTTCTCAGAAGAGATCCTGTTCGGTTTGAAAATATTAGCAATTTTTCGGCAACACGTCCAGTTTTAAATGATGGTTCTTCTTTTATGTCCATCTTGTACAATACTGCTAATTCAGATAATGAAGAAGATGGTGATGATTTTGATAGGTCTCAACAGAGTGGATTGTTGAAATTTCAATCCGTTTCAGGAACAGATAATCTATACTTTCAAACAATTGACATATTCTCATATAAAGAGGCACGTAATATTGTGTCTTATAAACCCAATTCATTTAACCAAACAATGAATATTAATGGTGCGGTTAATATTACTAATGATCAAAATTTAGTATTAGGCGTATCTGCGACAGAACAGACATTGCCCGGATTGTATATCATTGCACCTAATCCTGATGGAACAATATCATCTAAAAGAGCGTTTTCTGATATCACAAACCCATGGGTGATTTCTTCGTCCGAAACATTAAATTCTGCAACAAATCAACCCGTGATCAAAACTGTTGAACCTAATCAATCAGCAAGAGTTTTAAATTTGATATTTAATACAGGTAAGGATGCGCATTTGATTACGACAAACCCTTCTGGTATTAGAACAGTCGCCAACTCAGTAAATAGCGGTAATGCTGTAGTCAACGATAACTGGACACATAAAGTTAAAGTTGACATTAACGGGGAACCGTTCTATTTGTTATTGACCAACACAGATGCAATTTTTGACTCTTAAGGTTGGTTATCTAGTTATCTACAAATAGCCAATATTGCTGTAAAGTTGATCCGTCACCTGTAGGTTTCTTTAACAACAATCCTTCATTCGCTGTTGCACCTGAACTGCTATTAGTACCTGATGTTGCAGAAAGATTATTAACAGTTGCTGTGTTTATTTGCAATCCCGTTACCTCAAAATCACCCGTGATAACAAGGTGTGGATGTGTTGATGTTGTTTGCAATCCTGTATCGGTGCCAGCAAAGGGCGGCGCAGTGTTTAAAGGAATGATACAAACTTCTCTGCTTTCGACAACGCCATCGGTTACAACTGCATTTGCGTCTTTAATGAAAATTAAAGTTGATGCTGCATTTAATGGTGCAGCCAATGGATTTGACAATGTTATTTGTGTTGCGCTATCAACGCTAGCAACTCTTGTTGCGTTTGGCACAACTGTTCCAAACTGTACATAATCACCGACTGTAGGTGCATTTGTTGCAGTCACGCCACTCGTTGATGAGATTGTAATTTGTGTATCGCCAGTAACTGCATTTGCTGTTACTTCTTTTCCGTACACACCTACGCATTGTTGCGACAGCGATTGATCAGACAAACCTCTGTGCGCATATATCAAAATATACCCGCCCGCATGAGTTGTGCTAGTATCTCCAGCGAATATGGGTGTTGAATCAAATGCAACATCTGTTGCTGTTGATCGATCTATGTCAGTTGAAATTCTTCTAAAGTATTGAGGACCTGTAGTTGCCCCAAGATTCAAAACGAGGTCGCCTTTTCTTATATCAATATCTTTGAACTCATTTACCGAATTTAAAATCACATCACCTGCGTGTGAATGTGATGCATCTGCTGCTGTAGGCCCATCACTTACTGTCTCTGTTAAAATACACACTAAACCTTTAGGTTTTATAACAAAAAATGATATATCATCATCAACACTGAACCCTAAAGTTGTCATGATCGCTGACATATCATTCTGTAAAAATGCGTTCGTGAAAATATACCCGCTTGATCGAGTTTCGGCAACACGAAGATAATATTGTCCTGCTGCCCTTAATCCTGAAAATAATAAAATGTCCCCTTCGTTGATGTCTAAAGAACTTATTGAAAACTGTGACGGTGCTCCGTAGAATGTATTGTCGCCTTTCCATGTAAGTGTTAAATTATTAGGTAAACCGCCGAAGTTTACATCAGTAATTTCGTCAGATTCTTTTTTCGGCTCATATCCTAAAAATACAGGACTTTCATTTTCTATAGATGTGGTCGTGTCCTTTTTTCCTGCACCCAACTTATTTCTTTTAAAATTTTCATATGTATAATTTGCAGGCGTTATTCCAGGATCATTAGGTTTTGATTCTGGTGGGTACCAATCAGCGAAAATTTGATTTGTTTCATCGCTAGCAGTCCCGTCAAACAATAACCCAAAAGGACCGTAAGTGGTGAGCAATCCCCCAGTGTTATTAACTTTATTGACTGCAAATTGATCAGGTTTTGGATACCATGCTGTTAATCTGTATCTTTTTCCTGTACCATAAGGAATTTGTATAGGGAAATAATTAGGTCCCCTTAATACATTTTCACCTATTGTCCAATTCAAAGTCACTGTTGCGCCGTTTAGTAATGTGAAATCTACTGCGCTTCCTGCCGGGATGAATGTAATTGTGTTTGTCGATTGATTAGTTTCAGTAATTTCGAATTCTGCTGAGTTGATTGTTGTTTTCATTCCAACAAACACTTTTGCAAAATCAGAATCGCTTACAGTGATAGCAACTGCATTTGATACAGCACCTGTTGTTACTACATCAACGCTTTCTTGTGTGAGTGATTGTATTGTTGTCCACGTAGTTGTAGCATCATCATATATTTCAAATATGTAAAATGCATTCGTTGAAATAAAAAAGTTTTGATTATCTTTTGATCTGTATGTCATGTACCCATCCCAACAAATACCACCAAAAGAATCTTGTAGTGATGGGTGGAATACATCTGAGAATGCAAATCTGCCGTCTAGCCAGTAATCGTTTGGTAGTATTAAGTTACCATTGGCATTTGTTGTATCAAAAACATCATCTGCTGACACAGTTGGTGATGTTAGTTGCCCGCAGTTTGCATCAAGTTCAGAAGAGGGTACCACAAATGTTTTGGGCCCAGGTCCACCAAAGTATGATATTGGATTACCAGTAAGCACTAACTTCTCTTCAAGAGTATCTTTCACTCTTATTGCAGGTTCTAGAGGAGCAGGTAATCCTACAATAGTATTGCCTGATTCATCTAAAGATACTGATGTGAATGATACATCGATGTCTACGATTTCACCTAAATCTGAAGCAAATACATTTGTTGTGCTTAATCCGTTGATAACAGTTAAATCACCGGGAACAAATGTTTCTCCTAGCGTAAAGTCGTCAAGAACATTTGCTAAGGCGGCTGGTGCATTTAGAAGATCATCTAAATTCTTATCTGCCCTCAAACCTATTCTTGTGTATTTAGAAATTGCCATGTTTTTCCTCTATTGAGAAGGTTGTGTTTATATTATTTATAAATACTAATTAACATTAATTGGAGAAAATGATGGCTATTAGAGCAAATATAACAATAGATCAAGGCGCTGACTTTGATGCCACAATTGATTTATCCGATCCATCTGGCGTACCTGTTGATCTTACAGGTTATACAGTTGCTTCACAGATGCGCAAAAACTATGCATCATCAACAGCAACAACAACTTTTCAAACCTCACACAACGATGTGTCAGGTCAGATTACATTGGTATTACCTAAAGACGATTATACTACAGGTACTGAACCTAATGTAGTAACACATGCAGGCACAACTTCTCTCGAACCTGGTAGATATTTATATGATGTCGAGATTACAGCACCTGTTGCACAAAATAGTAAAACAGATCGTGTAGTTCAGGGAACCGTTACAGTCACACCAGGAATGACAAGGATTTAAAATGGCGAGTATAAAAGCTACCGTAACACCAACAAATAGATTATTAGTCACAAATTATCAGGTTGGAGGAACAGCAGGAAGTATCCATTTATCAGATTTGTTTGATGTAGATGCTTCAGGATTGACTAATGGTGCAATTTTAGTGTATAAACAAAATCTTGAAACTGGTGTCGGCAAATGGACAGCTACAACCGATTTAGACACAAGTTCAACTGTGCTTGAAGGGGGCACATTCTAATGAGTACTATAAAGTTAAAAAGATCATCTAGCGTAGGACAACCAGATCCGGGTGTGTTAAAAGAGGGTGAATTAGCATATTCGTTCTTACAAGGCCCTGGCGGAGATAAATTATATATCGGTACGGGTGATGGCGCAGCAGCTGCTTCAACACCTGTAGGTGGTCAATATTATACTAATTTATTAGATCACGATGCAGGCACGTTAACTGCAAGTTCAGCAATTATCGTTGACGGCGATAGTCGAATAGGCGCACTTAATGTAGGTGATGCTAGTGCGAACTTAGCTCTTACAGGAAACACTATTACTTTATCTGCTACCGGATTAACATTCAGTGGCGGAAACATTATATCTGATGGCACCGCAACAATTACAGGGTTGCCTTCTCCTACTGCTCTATCCCCTGTTAATCAAGTCGCAACAAAAGGATATGTTGATGGTGTTGCTGGAGGAATAAATGTTTCTGATAACACAAACGCAGGTGTCGTTGAGGCATCATCAACGCTTGTTGTCACAGGAACTCAGGGTGTTACAACACTTTTTAATGCAACCACAGATGTTCTTACGATAGGTCTGCAACAGCAACTTGCTGTAGATGACGATGTTGCATTTGGCACTGTGACTCTTGGTTCAGGTCTTAACAAAATTAAAATAGATGATGATACCATTGAGCAAGTTACCCCTAAGGTATATCATCAATTTGATGCATCTGATACATCAATTGTTAATCTATCTACTAATCTAATAAAAATTAATAATCATGGGTTCACTGATGGTGATGCAGTAACATACACACATGGAGGAACAGGAACAGCCTTAGATGGGTTAAATCCTGCAACGACATATTATGTCATTTTCTCTCAATTTGATGCAGGAAATGGTGTAGGAAACAGTTTCAAATTGTCAACACAAGTTGGCGGCAGTGATCACGACTTACACTCAGGCGCAACAGGCGGCGGTGATGCAGATGTGTTACAAACTGCAACAAACCCTGTAAACTTATTTGCGACAACAGATGCTATTACAATAGGTGCATCAAAAAGTACGGTTGCTGTTCAAGACGACTTAACTGTTGGCGGAAATACAACAATTACTGGAAACTTGCAGGTAACTGGAACAACTACAACGGTTGACTCAACTGTAGTTACAATTAAAGATCCTGTGATTGAGTTGGGTGATGATACAACAGATGATAATTTAGATCGTGGTATTAAATTTAAATACAACGATTCAGGCGCAAAACACGGATTTTTTGGATTCAGAGATTCTGATCACAAATTTGTATTAATACCAGAAGCGACAAACGGTGTTAATGCTCAAGTATTTACAGGTAATGCGGGCACTCTTGTTGCAGATGTTGAAGGCAATGTTACCGGTAACGCAACAACCACAACGGGTTTTGATAGTTCTGTATTAACGCAAAATGATATTGATGGTCTAGGCGGGACAACGGCAGTTGCTGGTCGTCAAATTACACTAACTGGCGGTGTTCAATCAGGTGGGTATACTGGCACAGGAGGCGCATGGGAGGCTTCACCCATAACTTGGGATGGCACAGGTAACTTAACAATCACAACTAAATTGACTCAAGACGTTGATGATTTGCTTGGAGAATATGTAAAAGATGTAAGCGTTTTAGGGACATATGATTCATCAGTTCCACCAGTATTCAGTGGTTCAGGAAACGGTTCTTCAATTATCATCGGAAGCGCAAACGGGCAAGGGGGTTCAGGTCAAGGTGATCATGTAACTGTTGAAGCAAGAATTGCAACAGCATCAAATAATTCTGCACCTATACTTGATGATCAAAATGCTGGTTTTGTACAAAACTGGAAAAATAATCAAGGTGTTGCTGAATTTGACTCTGACCAATTTACTGCAGATAATGGTTGGGTTCACATAGCGACCATAGATGGCGGAACTTACGGCGCACCATAAATATAATTGTATCATATACAAGGCGATCAATAAATGACAACCAATGTAAGAATTAAACATAAGACGTCCAGTACTGCAGGAGAAGTGCCATCACTTACTAATGTTGCAGAAACTAACGAACTTGCTTTAGGTGAAATTGCCATCAATACACATGATGGCAAAATGTTTATTCGTAAAGAAGACGATCAAGGAAATTATTCTATTGTTGATGTCACTCAAACATCACAAGTCGATAATGTGCTTTATGTGTCAAAATCAGGTAATGATACAGCCGGCGATGGGTTGACGCTTGAATCATCATTTGCATCAATCGAAGCAGCGCTTGCAATCGCAACATCAGGGACAACTGTTTTTGTTAAAAGTGGTGTATATACATTACAAAATCAAACAACTTCACAAAACCCCATGGGTGGTGTTGTTGTTCCTAAAAATGTTTCTATTGTCGGCGATAACTTAAGAACAACAAAAGTTACAGGTTTAACAACAACAAATGATTTGTTTTATGTACAAAATGCATCATACATAACTAATATTACATTTATAGGTTTGAATAAGGCTGCTGATAAAAGACAACCTGCATGTGTATCATTTCCTCCTGTAGCATTACAAGATAATCAAACACCTCAAGAAATTGTAACAAGTCCTTATGTTGAAAACTGCACAGCGTTCAATACAACTGCAACAGGCATGCTGATTGACGGTAGTTTAACTACAGGATTGAGATCGATGGTATCTGACTCGTTTACTCAAATCAATGCTGGCGGCACAGGTGTTCATATTATAAATCGTGGGTATGCGCAATTAGTTTCTATCTTCACTGTTTCGTGTGATCATGCTGTTTTATGTGAAAGCGGTGGACAATGTTCATTGACAAACTCGAACGCATCATTTGGTAATTACGGATTAAAGGCAACAGGTGGATCTGAATCATTATACCAAGGTGTTGTGACAGCATCTTCAACTCCTTTCGGATCCAATATCGAAATAACATCAACAACTCCTCCAAAATACGGAGATGCCTTTTTAGTTGATAACGATACAATACACTATTCAGTAGAAAAGATTGTATCCTCTTTAGATTTTACTGATACTGGTATCGGTGGCAGTGCGCTTCCTATTTTCAATTCTAACGGAACTAGCACAACAACACACACAGTATACATAGCGAATCACGGATGGAAGAATGGGCAAATTGTTAAAGTTCGTGAGGTTGACACCTTACCTAGCGCACTAACTGACGGACAAGTATACTATGTTCTTAAAGTTGATACTAACAATATAAGATTGGCAACAGATTCAGATCTTAGTCAATTAATTACGTTTGCGGATATCGGTTCAGGTAATAACACACTTGTTCCTAAATTTATGTATAACGTGGCTAAATGTAACAGAGATGTCGGTTTAATTGTTGATGCTATTGTAAACGATGTTGCACTTGATACAAACTTTAATTCTGTTTACACGGGTATATCATATTTGCGAGCGAGTGCATATACAACAGTAACAAATACAGGTCAAAAGAATCCTACTTTAGCGGCTATGTTAGAGGTGAAAAGACGCATCACGCAAATTCCAAGTGTTGCTGCAAATAATACAACAAAAACAAGAGCAGAACAACTGATAGATCTTATCATTTTCATATTCTTAAATGGCACAGAAAGTGTAACTGTTCCAGGTGACTTAGCAAACACATCTTTAAGTATGCCTGATACATTGCAAATAGGCACAACAGCAACTACTGCAGAACAAACATTGTTAAGTAACAGATCAACTGTGATTTCTAATTTGTTAACATGGATTGACGATCAAATAACAGATGCAAATGTTACCAACCCTGATACCGGCAGTGATTGGTATAATTTTGACTTTAGTGATCCTACACGTAGAGCAAAGTGTTCTAGAGATACAGGATTTATAATAGACGCTTTAAGATATGACATTTTGTATGATACTAATATTGCGATTAATAGGGTTGCAGAAA
>Ga0233432_10000275_pt1 | contig 48762 bp, 47 predicted proteins | sample SI_122_August201_6_FD_179870 | JGI IMG/M metagenome (GOLD analysis project Ga0233432, IMG submission 179870) | Seawater microbial communities from Saanich Inlet, British Columbia, Canada - SI_122_August2016_10_MG | ecosystem: Environmental > Aquatic > Marine > Inlet | place: Canada: British... | reverse complement strand
TTCTTTACCCTTGAAAGTGCATATTTGACCAACAGATTTTTCTGAAGCAACTAGCAGCAAATCAGTCAAAGGAAATGAACGCTCCTCTAATAGTTGAAGCATCACTTGTCCAACCATACCTGTTGCACCTACTAAAGCTACTTTCATATATGAAAATTTGAACCAAAAATAACTATATTTGATAGACTTGAAGCATTCTTTTAGATGAAAAAAACACTCCTTATTTGGCTAGCTCCAATATTCCTTTACGCTCAATTTACTGATGATTTTACCACTTTTGAAGGCTGGCTTGGTGATACTGCCGAATTTTCAACAGACAGTACAGGACTTTTGCGGTTGACTGCTCCGCCAGAAACAGGCAAGTCTATTATTTGGCACCCCTCAAAAGCCTTGATGACAGGACACTGGGAGTTATCTTTAAGTTTGGACTTCAACACCTCTGGCAGTAATTACGCCAAAATTCATTTGAGTTCAGACTCTCTAGCCAATGGATATTATGTAAAAGTTGGCGGTGTTGACGATGAGGTTAGTTTGTATAAGCTGACTTCAGGACAAAACACAAAAATTATTGACGGTACCGATGATTTTTTAGATTTTTCCTCTAACAATCTATCTCTTATGGTGGATAGAGATAGCGTCGGAAACTGGATGCTAAAAGCAAAACGTTCAATTGATTTGAGCTACTTTGTTCAAGGACAAACCTTTGACGATAGCCATTTGCAAAGCGACTATTTTGGTATAGAATGCGTGTACACCAAAACACGTTCCGAGAGTTTTTTCTTTGATAATATTGTGGTAGAAGGCTATTCGTTTAAGGACACCTTTTTATACCCTCAGCCCAATGATGTAGTGGTTAATGAAGTACTATTTAACCCTATTGAAGGCGACAACGATTTTGTAGAAATCCTTAATAGAAGTCATAAAACATTGTGTATAAAAGGACTTCAGTTAGCCAACTATTTCGCAGAGGAAGTCGCCAATTTTAAAGCGATTTCGGAAGGCTATGATTTTATACAGCCTCAAGAGATTTTGGTGATTTGTAAATCTAAAGAAACCCTAATGAAAATGAAACCTTTAAATGGAAAGACGCTCAACTTAGGGGTGATGGGTATGTGTTATTAACTATTGATGAGACCTTACATGACAAGCCATTAATGGGTTATGTGACAAATGTCTATATAGATGGAGAGGCAAGTCTGACTATTTTTTCAGTAGATTCTATTTTGATAGAATAGAAGCTAAATGACTATACCCCCTTTGATTTTTCAAAGGGGGTATTACACACTTTATAAATCCGTATTTTTGGGCTTGTGAAAACCTCAGCAGAAATACAATCCGTTTTGCTCAACCTTACTACTGAGGCTGGAGTATACCGTTTTTACGACAAGGAGGATGGATTGCTATACATTGGCAAGGCCAAAAACTTAAAACGTAGGGTATCGTCTTATTTTAACAGAGAACACGACAGTTTTAAAACCACTTATATGGTGCGTAAAATTGACCGCATTGAAATACTGGTGGTAGAAACGGAAATGGATGCTTTGTTGCTCGAGAATAACCTCATTAAAAAATACCAGCCACGTTATAATATCCTTCTGAAAGACGATAAAACCTATCCTTGGATTTGCATCAAAAAAGAGCCTTTTCCAAGAGTGTTTTACACTAGAACACTGATAAAGGATGGCTCGGAATACTTTGGTCCTTATACTAATCCTAAATTGGTAAACACCATGTTGAGTTTCATTCGTCAGATTTACCCTCTGCGAACATGCAAATTCAATTTATCACAAGACAACATCAAAGCCAAAAAATTCAAGGAGTGTTTGGAATTTCATATTGGCAACTGCTTGGCGCCATGTGTAGGCAAACAAAAGGCATCGGATTATGAGAAAGACATTACTCAAATTCGACAAATACTAAAAGGGAACATTCGCACTGTTGTGCAACACTTTAAAGACGAGATGCTCAACTTTTCCGAAAAAATGGAGTATGAAAAAGCCCAGCTAGTCAAGGAAAAGATAGAGCAATTAGAACATTACCAATCCAAATCATCCATAGTCAGTCCAACTATTAACGATGTAGATGTTTTTTGTATTGCATCGGATAAAGACTATGCCTATGTCAATTTCTTTAAAGTATCTAGCGGAGCAATTATACAAGCACACGCTATGGAGATAAAAAAGAAATTAGACGAAAGCGATGAGGAGCTTCTTACTATGGCAATTACCGAAATTCGCCAGCGTTTTCATAGCACGTCCAAAGAAGCATTTTTAAACATTCCACTTGAGTCTTCTTGGGAAAATTTAAAGGTTAGTGTGCCTAAAATTGGCGACAAATACAAATTAGTCATGTTGTGTTACCGCAATGCCAAAAACCTTCAAAAAGACAGGATTCGTAAAAATGAAGAGCTGCGTCACAGACTAGACAACCGCAGGGTGTTAGAGCAATTGCAAAGTGATTTGCGATTAAAGGAAAAGCCCCGCCATATAGAGTGTTTTGACAATTCAAACATTCAGGGAACGAACCCCGTTGCGGCATGTGTAGTTTTCAGAAATGCCAAGCCAAGTAAAAAAGAGTACAGACATTTTAACATTAAAACTGTAGAAGGTCCAGACGATTTCGCCTCTATGGAAGAGGTGGTATTTAGAAGGTATAAACGCTTGAAAGAAGAAGAGCAAGATTTTCCGCAGCTTATAGTAATTGATGGTGGAAAAGGACAGCTTAGTTCTGCCAGAAAAAGTTTGGAAAAACTTGGTTTAGAACATACCATTGCCATCATTGGAATAGCCAAGCGTTTGGAGGAAATATATTTTCCTGGCGATAGTATCCCCATTTACTTAGACAAACGTTCCGAAAGTCTAAAAGTCATCCAACAGCTTAGAAATGAAGCTCACCGCTTTGGAATCAATCACCATAGAAATAGACGAAGTAAAAATAGTTTAGGCACATCGCTTGACGGAATTCAAGGAATAGGACCAAAAACCGTTGATAAGCTCATTAGTCATTTTGGGTCTGTAAAGCGTGTGATGAAAGCCACCGAGAAAGAACTCAGCAAGTTGGTTGGAAAGTCTAAAGCTAAATTGATATTAAGAAAATAAATTAATTTAGGTTATCTGAGAGCAGACGCATCTCAATTACTGGCGATATTTTTTCGTAAAGAATATTGTATACCGCTTTAGTTATAGGCATATCAATATCATGCTCGTCGTTAATCTCTTTTATACATTTAACAGCATAATAGCCTTCAGCAACCATATTCATTTCCAGTTGTGCAGATTTTACGGAGTAACCTTTACCAATCATATTCCCAAAAGTTCGGTTTCTACTAAATTGAGAATACATGGTTACTAACAAATCCCCTAAATATGCCGACTCTTTAATGTCTCGTTTTATGGGGTGAACATTATCTACAAAGCGTTTGATTTCTCGTATGGAATTAGACGCCAAAACTGCCTGAAAATTATCCCCATAGCCTAAGCTATGGCAGATGCCAGAAGCGATAGCAAAGACGTTTTTAAGTACAGCCGCAATTTCAGTCCCAAAGATGTCTTCTGAAATATTAGTCCTGATGTATCGGCAATTGATTTGCTCGGCAAACCACTCGGCTTTTTCAATGTCTTCACAAGCAATAGTTAAGTAGGAAAGACGCTCTAAAGCGACTTCTTCAGCATGACAAGGTCCTGTCAGCACGCCAATGTTTTCATAAGGAACCTCAAACTTATTGTGAAGGTATTCGCCTATGATTCTGTTTTTTTCAGCGATAATTCCTTTAACAGCAGAGATTACAAACTTATCTTTTAAAGAGCAGTCCATTTGCTTTAAGACACTTCGTAGAAAGGCAGATGGTACAGCGAGTATTAGGCAGTCAGCTTGCTCAACAATTTCGTTGAGGTCGTCACTTATAGTGAGTTTATTTGGGTCAAGCTCCGCAGCACTTATATAGTTAGGATTATTACCATACTTTTTAATATGCTTGATGTTCTCTGAGTTCCTCATCCACCACAATATGTCGTCTCTATTTTCAGAGAGCATTTTTACGATGGCAGTCGCCCAGCTACCCCCTCCAATTACCGCTATTTTTTGGAAGTTAGCCATTATTCTTCGGATGCTTTTTGTTCTGGTTTCATCTGTGGGAAGAACAACACATCTTGAATAGAATTACTGTTAGTCATTATCATCGAAAGCCTATCAATTCCAATTCCCAGCCCAGCAGTTGGAGGCATTCCGTATTCAATTGAACGCAGAAAATCTTCGTCTAAAACCATAGCTTCTTCATCGCCTCTTTTAGCGAGTTGTAGCTGTTCTTCAAAGCGTTCTCTTTGGTCAATAGGGTCGTTTAATTCAGAGAAAGCATTGCAAATTTCTTTTCCGTTACAAATCGCCTCAAAGCGTTCAACCAAACCTTCTTTGTCTCTGTGTTTCTTGGCTAGTGGTGACATTTCAACAGGATAATCTGTGATGAATGTTGGTTGAATAAGTTGACTTTCACATTTTTCACCAAAAATTTCATCAATCAGTTTTCCTCTACCCATAGAAGAGTCGACACTTACGCCTAGTTTTTTGGCGGTTTCTACCATAGTTTCCTCATCCATTTCGGAAATGTCTATACCTGTAAAATGCTCTATGGCTTCATACATGGTGTAGCGTTTCCAAGGGCGTTGGAAGTTAATTGTGTTATCGCCCACCTGTACTTCTGTTGTTCCGTGAAGGTCCAGGGCAATCTTTTCTACCATTTCTTCCACTAAATCCATCATCCAATTGTAGTCTTTGTAAGCAACATACAATTCAACTTGTGTGAATTCAGGGTTATGGAAACGGCTCATACCTTCATTTCTAAAATCTTTTGAAAACTCATATACACCATCAAAACCACCTACAATAAGTCGCTTTAGGTAAAGCTCATTGGCAATCCTTAGGTAAAGCGGCATATCCAAAGTATTGTGGTGTGTTTTGAACGGACGAGCCGCAGCACCACCATAAATAGGCTGTAAAATAGGCGTTTCTACTTCTAGGTACCCTTTGTCATTGAGGTAAGAACGCATTGAGTTTGTCAGCTGAGTACGCTTTACAAAAGCTTCTTTGACTTGCGGGTTTACTACTAAATCAACGTAACGCTGACGGTATCTTTTTTCGGGATCAGTAAAGGCGTCGTGAACATTTCCATCGGCATCCATTTTTGGTAGTGGCAGTGGACGTAGTGTTTTCGTTAATACTGTAAAGCTCTCAACATGAATGGAAATCTCGCCCACTTTGGTGGTAAACACATAGCCATTAACACCTATAAAATCGCCAATATCCAAGAGCTTCTTAAAGACCGTATTGTACATGGTTTTATCCTCACCACTACAAATTTCGTCTCTATTAAAGTAAAGTTGAATTCTACCTGTACTATCTTGTAGCTCAGCAAAAGCAGCCTTTCCCATTACTCTTCGGCTCATTAACCTTCCAGCAATTTGGATGTTCTTATACCCTAGCTTGTCAGACGTATAGTTTTTCTTTATTTCCTCAGAAGAGACATTAACTTCAAAGAGTTCTGAAGGGTATGGGTTAATACCCAAGTCAATTAGTTTCTGAAGAGACTCTCGTCTTACAACTTCTTGTTCTGACAGCGCGCGATTCATATAATTTATTTTCGGCAAAGATATTAAATATTAACTGCTGATTTTCGTACTTTTGGAACTTCAAGATTTAACCTAATAAAGATATTCCATAGATTATGAAAATGAACGACTATATCAGCGACTTTACTAATCATTTAACTGAAGCTTTAGAAATAGGCAGGTCTACCATGCTAGACGACTCAGTTGCTGAAATTCACAATGTGCTAATCTGTGGTTTAGGCGGCTCAGGTATTGGCGGAACTATTGTAGCAGACCTTGTTGCTGAACACATAAATGTGCCGATTTGTGCAAGTAAAGACTACAGTATTCCAAACTTTGTAGACGAAAACACTCTAGTTATTGCTTCTTCTTATTCGGGCAATACTGAAGAAACGCTATATGCTTTAGAAGCTTGTCAGAAGAGAAACTCACAAATTGCTTGCGTAACTTCAGGTGGTAAACTAGCAGAGTTATCTAAAAGCAAAGGCTTTAACCTTATTCAAATTCCTAGCGGACAACCGCCAAGAGCGATGTTTGGTTACTCCTTTACTCAATTATTCTTTTTACTTCACCACTATGGATTAATCAACGACTCATTCCAATTGGAGTTTGAAAAAGGGATTGCGCTTCTAGATGAGCATGAAGAGGCTATTAAGACAGAAGCAAAAGTTTTAGCGGACAAATTATTTGGAACTACTCCAGTAATTTATACTGCTGCTGGCTTTGAAGGTGTTGGCATTCGTTTTCGTCAGCAGATTAATGAAAATAGTAAAATGCTATGCTGGCATCATGTCGTTCCAGAAATGAATCACAATGAATTGTTGGGCTGGAGAGTTAATACAGATAAACTAGGCGTTGTATACTTTAGAAATTCTTGTGATTACGATAGAAATCAAGTGAGAATTGACATTAACAAAGAGGTATTAGCCAAATACACAGACAACATTTCTGAGGTATGGAGTAAAGGAGATTCAAGAATAGAAAACTCTTTATACCATATTCACTTAGGCGATTGGGTATCGTGGTACTTATCTGAAATGAATAATGTTGATGCTATTGAAATAGATGTTATCAATTTCCTTAAAGGGTCATTAGCTAAAGTATAAGTATGCCAAAGGTTGTTTTTCAAGATTTAGGGCTTATTGACTATAAAGAAGCTTGGGATTATCAAGAAAAACGCTTTGATGAGATTATAGACATTAAGAAGGCAAATCGCCGTAATAATAGCGAAGACCCCACAACATCATATTTACTGTTTTGCGAACACCCTCATGTCTATACTTTAGGTAAAAGTGGGGATGAAAAAAACCTCTTAGTGAATGAAGATTATCTCAAATCAAGGGGGGCGACATTCTATAAAATCAATAGGGGTGGAGACATCACTTATCACGGACCGGGTCAGATTGTGGGTTACCCCATTTTAGATTTAGACAACTTCTTTACAGACATTCACAAATACTTGAGGTTTTTGGAAGAAGCTGTTATAAACACCTTAGCCGATTACGGTCTGAAAGGCGAACGTTCCGACGGTGAAACAGGCGTCTGGTTTGATGTAGGCACAGATAAGGCAAGAAAAATATGTGCCCTTGGTGTTCGCTCAAGTAGGTGGGTAACGATGCACGGCTTAGCCTTTAATGTAAATTGCGATTTATCGTATTTTGGAAACATCATCCCATGTGGAATCGTGGACAAATCGGTGACTTCTATGCAAAAAGAATTGGGCAAGGAAGTGGATATAGAAGAAGTCAAACTGAAGCTAAAAGAGTATCTTGTCCATCAATTTGAAATGACTTTAGTTTAATATAGCCATGCTAGAAAACATCTCAATACAGAAAATACTTTTTTTGGATGTAGAGACAGTTCCTGTAGCAGCCGATTTTTCGGAACTACCTAAGGAGTTTCAAAGCTTGTGGGCAGAAAAAACACGTTGGCAACGTTCTAATCAGCAAAGTCCAGGGGAGTTTTACGGACTTAAAGCGGGGGTAATGGCAGAGTTTGCCAAAGTCATATGCATTTCAGTCGGCTATTTGTATGAAAAGGAAGGGCAGCATTTTTTCAGAATAAAATCCTTTTATGGAGACGATGAGAAAGCTATACTAGAGGATTTAAAATTGTTGTTAGACGAAAAATTCGCCACACCAAAACACTACTTGTGCGCACATAATGGCAAAGAGTTTGATTATCCCTTCTTATGCCGAAGAATGCTAGTCAACGGCATACAATTGCCCAAAATATTAGAGATTTCTGGAAAAAAGCCGTGGGAAGTTCGTCACCTTGACACTATGGAAATGTGGAAATTCGGCGACTACAAACACTACACTTCTATCAAACTATTAGCAGCATTGTTTGGTATTCCTACACCAAAAGATGACATTGACGGCAGTCAAGTATCCAAAGTGTACTGGCAAGACAAAGACCTTGAACGCATTAAAAACTATTGTCAGAAAGACACCCTAACGGTGGCACAAATTTTACTTAAATACATGTGTAAGCCTATTCTAACAGAAGAGCAAATAGAAGTTGCATAATTAAAGGATAACGCCTAAATTGAGGCCATAAATATTACTATCATGAGCAATACCTTATTAGAATTTAAAAACTTAGTAACGGAATTTCATACAGAAGGAAAAGTAGTTACAGCAGTTAATAATATCAGCTTTACACTAAACAAAGGTGAAACTATAGGTATTGTAGGAGAGTCTGGTTCTGGTAAGTCGGTCACCTCTCTTTCTGCAATGCGACTTATCCCAAGCCCTCCAGGAAAAATTGCCAATGGAGAAATCATTTTCCACAAAAAAGACGGTGAGAAAGTAGATTTACTTCAGCTTTCTGAGAAGGAAATGAGAGCCCACAGAGGAAATGATATCGCTATGATTTTCCAAGAGCCGATGACCTCACTAAATCCAGTATTTACATGTGGTGATCAAGTTATGGAGGCGATTATGCTTCACCAAAACATAAGCAAGTCTGGAGCAAAAGACTTAACTATAAAATTATTTGAAGAGGTTCAGCTACCAGACCCAGATCGAATTTTTAGCACCTACCCACACCAAATTTCAGGGGGCCAAAAACAAAGAGTAATGATTGCAATGGCAATGTCGTGTCAGCCGTCTGTTTTAGTAGCCGATGAACCTACAACAGCTCTTGACGTAACTGTTCAGAAAACCATTTTGGAACTGATGCAGAAGCTGCAAAAAGAGCACGATATGGGGATATTGTTTATTACTCATGACTTGGGTGTTATTGCCGAGTTGGCCGATAAGGTTGTAGTAATGTATAAAGGAGATATCGTAGAGCAAGGAAGTGTTTGGGACATCTTCAATAACCCTCAACACCCTTACACAAAAGGGTTGTTGGCATGTCGCCCGCCATTAGATAAGCGATATACATTTTTACCAACAGTTGGAGACTTCATGAAGACCAACGATAAAGGCGAGAATATAGCCAATGATATTTCAGTAGAAGAGTTTACCAAAGACCTAGTTATCTCTAAAAGCGAAAGAGATAAGGCACAAAAAGAGTTGTTTTCAAACGAACCAATTCTTAAAATCAATAATCTCAAAACATACTTCCCCATTAGAAATGGATTCTTTGGTGGAATTACGGACTATGTAAAGGCTGTTGACGATATTAGTTTTGACGTTTACCCGGGTGAAACCTTAGGTTTAGTTGGGGAGTCGGGTTGTGGTAAAACTACTACAGGCAGGACAATACTTCGATTGAATGAGCCTACTGAAGGTCAAATGTTATACAATGGAAGGGATATTGCTTCCTTTGACGAGAAAGAGTTGCGTGAGTTCAGAAAGGAAGTTCAGATAATTTTTCAAGACCCTTATTCATCTTTAAATCCTAGAATGACAATAGGAAACGCCATAATGGAGCCAATGCAAGTGCATGGTATTCTGGATAATGATGAGGACAGAAAGAAAAGAGTTGAAGAGCTATTAGAAAAAGTAAGTCTTGGGGCAGAACACTTTAACAGATATCCTCACGAATTCTCAGGAGGACAACGTCAACGAATAGGTATTGCTCGTGCCTTAGCTGTAAACCCTAAATTCATTATTTGTGATGAGTCTGTTTCGGCTTTAGATGTTTCTGTACAAGCTCAAGTGCTTAATCTCTTGAATGATTTAAAAAAGGAATTTGGTTTAACCTACATATTTATATCTCACGATTTATCCGTTGTAAAATATATGAGTGATAGAATGGTTGTGATGCAAAACGGTAAAATCGAAGAAATGGGGGATGCTGATCAGATTTATTCTGAAGCCAAAACGGCATATACGCAACGATTAATTGCCGCCATTCCTGAAGGAAGAAAAGAAAACATTAAAAAAGTCGCTAAAGCATAAGCAGGCTTCTTTATTCATCCAGTCAAATAAGCCGTCTATCCAATAATTTAATGAGTCGTCGAAAAACACTTTTTTCGGGCTAAGCTTCGTTGTATATTTACAGTCTTATAGTAATGATAGCTTACGCTTCATAAATGAACTTGTTAAGGTTAAGTGGGATGCCGAGGTTAACGCCTCGGCATCTTTTTTTGTCAATTTTTTTCGTCTGTTTCTAAACTTCATTAATGAGCAATATAAGTTGATTTTTAGATAAAATATAAGGCATATTTTCTTTCGTCTATTAAATGCCTTGCTTCATCCAATAATTTAATGAGTCGTCGAAAAATACTTTTTTTGGGCTAAGCTTCGTTGTATATTTACAGTCTTATAGTAATGATAGCTTACGCTTCATAAATGAACTTGTTAAGGTTAAGTGGGATGTCGAGGTTAACGCCTCGACATCTTTTTTTATAGGTTCATTTCTGGAATATCTCCTTTAATTATTAATTCTCCCTGAGTAGCATTTTGAACTTCTTCAACGCTAACACCTGGCGCTCTCTCTAGTAATTTAAAGCCTTCATTTGTTACTTCCAAAACTGCCAAGTTGGTAACAATTTTCTTTACACATTTTACACCAGTCAGCGGCAAGCTGCATGATTTCAATAGTTTGCTTTCACCAGCTTTATTGGTGTGCATCATGGCAACGATAATATTATCTGCTGAGGCCACTAAGTCCATTGCTCCTCCCATACCCTTTACCATTTTACCAGGGATTTTCCAATTTGCTATATCACCTTGCTCAGAGACTTCCATAGCACCTAAAACCGTTAGCTGTACGTGTTTACCTCTAATCATTGCAAAGCTATTAGCAGAGTCAAAGAATACTGCTCCATCAAGCGTTGTTATTGTTTGTTTACCAGCATTAATTAAGTCAGCATCTTCTTCACCATCAAATGGAAAGGGCCCCATTCCTAATACACCATTTTCGGATTGAAATTCTACATTAATTCCTTCTGGAATATAATTGGCAACTAGTGTAGGGATACCTATCCCTAAATTGACATAGTACCCATCTTTTAATTCTTGTGCAATTCGTTTTGCAATACCAATTTTATCTAGCGCCATTAGTCTTTAGTTCTTACGGTTCGTTGTTCGATTCTTTTCTCATAATTCGAGCCCTGTATTATTCGCTGTACGAATATACCTGGGGTATGAATACTTGCAGGGTCCAACTCGCCTGCCGGCACAAGGTGTTCTACTTCGGCTACAGTTATCTTACCAGCCATAGCCATCATAGGGTTAAAATTTCTAGCGGTTCCCTTATAGATTAAGTTTCCTGCAGTATCCCCTTTCCATGCCTTTACAAAAGCAAAGTCTGCCTCAAGAGCACTTTCAAGAATATGAGGTTGCCCATTAAATTCTCTTACTTCTTTTCCTTCCGCTACTTCTGTTCCGTATCCAGCTGGAGTATAGAAAGCTGGGATGCCGGCTCCACCGGCTCTGCATCGTTCTGCAAGTGAGCCTTGAGGTATTAAGTCCACCTCAAGTTCTCCACTAAGCATTTGGCGTTCAAACTCAGCGTTCTCACCAACATATGAGGAGATCATTTTTTTGATTTGTCTTTTTTGGAGGAGTAAACCTAATCCAAAATCGTCGACTCCTGCATTATTTGATATGCAAGTAAGCCCGTTAATCCCTGAGTTTGAGAGAGCCTCAATACAGTTCTCGGGGATTCCACATAAGCCAAAACCACCAAGCATGAAAGTCATATTGCTTTGAACACCCTTAATGGCTTCGTCAATTGATTTAACTTCTTTGTTTATCATGTTTTAAGTATTAAAATTCTTCTTCGTAATCTATTGTTCCCATGTCTTTTGATCCACAATCTGAGATTAAATCTATGGATTGTGGAATATCGAATTTATCAGGATAAACTCCTAAAGTAGTGGTATCTTTATATACCCTATCCATATATTCTGCCCAAATTGGCAGAGCCATATTTGCCCCCTGTCCATAGAAGGTTGTTCTAAAATGGACACTTCTATCTTCGTTACCAGACCATACGCCAGTAACAAGATTTGGTGTAATTCCCATAAACCATCCGTCAGAATTGTTCTGAGTAGTACCAGTTTTTCCACCAATTTCGTTTTCAAACTTATATTTTCTTCTAAGCCTAACTCCTGTACCCATAGTCACGTCTGCTCGCGGATTATATACCCCATCAACTACACCTTGCAACATTCTTACCATAAGGTCGGCAGTTTTCTCACTCATAGCCTCATTGGTTTTTGGGCTAAACTCTTGTAATAAAATCCCATTATTATCTTCAATTCTCTGAACAATAATTGGTTCTGTCCATATGCCTTTGTTTACAAATGTTGAGTATGCTCCTACCATTTCATAAACAGAAAGGTCAAATGTTCCTAAACAAATTGAAGGTACTGGCGATAAGTTACTTGTTATACCCATTTTTTTCGCTAGGTCGAGCACAGAGTGTGGTCCAAACTGCTTCATAATATAAGCTGTAATAGTATTTACAGAATTCGCTAATCCAAACTTAAGGTTCATTATCAAACCTTCATATTTATCGTCAGAATTTCTAGGCACCCAATCTTTATCGGGCAACCCCCATTGTTCCTTTTCAAATACAACTGGTACGTTTGGCACTTCATAGCAAGGCGAATAGCCCTCTTGTAAAGCTAACGCATACAGAAAAGGCTTGAAGGTAGAGCCTACTTGTCGTTTTCCTACTTTTACGTGATCGTATTTAAAGTGCTTGTAGTTAATGCCACCTACATAGGCTTTTACATGACCTGTATTTGGATCCATACTCATCATTCCCGAGTGAATGAAATACTTATAATACTTAACAGAATCCATTGGACTCATTATAGTGTCCACCTCACCCTTCCATGAAAAGACCGACATAGGAACTTTTTTTCTAAATATTTTCTTTATATCACTTTGTGACGTATTACTTGCTTTAAGTTTTCTGTAACGCTCAGAGCGTTTCATTCCTAACTCCAAAATGTTGTCGATTTGCTCTCTTTCAAAATCTTTTGGGAATGGAGCATTAGTATAGCCTTTCCAATGTTTGAAAAAATCGTCTTGTAATGAAGATATGTGTGTGTGTACCGCCTCTTCTGCATGCTGCTGCATTTTAGAGTTTATAGTGGTATAAATCTTTAGACCATCAGTATATAGGTTATAATTTGAGCCATCTGCTTTTACGTTGTTATCACACCATTTTTTCAAAACCCCTCTCAAATGTTCTCTTAAGTAGGGGGCAAGTCCTTCGTTGTGGCTTGCTTTCTTAAAATCTAAAACAATGGGTAAGGTGGATATTGAATCGTATTCTGTCTTGGAGATGAAATCGTATTTGCTCATTTGAGAAAGAACAACATTTCTTCTGCTTTCTGTAAGTTCTAGTCTTCTGTTCGGATTGTATAAGGATGGGTTTTTGAGCATTCCTACCAATATGGCAGACTCTTGTAATGAAAGTTCTTTAGGAGTTGTATTGAAATAAATTTGAGCGGCAGATTTTATTCCTACGGCATTATTAATGAAGTCAAACCTATTGAGATACATGGTTAATATTTCATCTTTGGCGTATTGACGCTCTAGTTTTACAGCAATAATCCACTCCTTAAACTTTTGCATTACCCTTTCAATCCCTGATGCTGGAGTTTTGGTAAAAAGCATCTTGGCTAATTGCTGAGTTATGGTGCTTGCCCCACCTGCACTACTTCCAGTTAACTGCCCTTTAACCGCTCTTAAAAGCGCACGGACATCAATCCCTGAATGTTCTCTAAACCGAATGTCTTCTGTTGCTAAAAGTGCATTTACTAATTGAGGTGATAGCTCATCATAGTTAATCTTACTTCTATTTTCAAAAAAATATTTTCCAAGTGTTACGCCATCTGAAGAAATGATTTCAGTGGCGAGATTATTCTTAGGGTTTTCCAATTCTTCAAATGAAGGCAAAGCACCAAAAAAGCCTGTAGAGGTTAGATATAATACAACCGACAATAATATTACAGGACTAAGTATTACTAACCAAATAGAAAAGACCTTTTGTTTTATGGAAGTTACTTTCATAATTATTCTATGTTTTCAATCCTTAAGCCAATTTCCATTACTCCAGGAAGTTGCTCAATTTTAGAGAGATTACCATGTCTCATAGCTTGTTCAATTTTAAAGCTATAAGTACCAGACTCATTCAGCCGAACTTTTTTAAAGGGCACTTGTAAATCCCAAATATCTCCTAGTCCATCACCCAACCACTTTCCGTCTTTTTGTGATAAAGTGGTTTCAAGAGTATCGACTTGAGTCGCACCTGATGGTGAAAGGATGTGTATAAATACCCACAGGTTTGAAAAGGGGTAGATGCTAGAATGACGAATATTTAAAATTAAGTTAACTTCAGATATAGTGTCCGTATTCTCAAATTCAAAGTTTGGCATTTGCTCCAAGCTCCACATATCGTTGTCGATTGATATGTTTTTTTCATAAAGCCTATTAGAATCACAAGAGCCTAATAGTACAGCGATTAAAAGTATGTAAAGCCCCTTTATCATTTAGCGTTTGTTTTTCGTTTATTGAAGCGTTTTTTTCTTGGATTTCGGCTTTTCGTTTTCTTATCAAAACGGTTGATACTATCTTGACCAACAACATTTTCATAGTCGTTTTTATCAATTTCAATAGCAGTATCGAATCGTTCAAGTTTGTCGATAATTTTACCGTCTTTATTCTTTTCAATTATTTCGTTTACATAATCTAAGGGAAGCTCAACAATTGGACCCTTTGAAGGGTCATCGTAAGCGTACCACACTTTACGTTGAAAAATATCCATTTTGACAAATGAACAACTACCTGCTTTAGTCTTGATTTTTGTCTGCGGACTAGGAAACTCTTTAATGCCCTCCATATAGCCATCTAGCTCAAAATTAAGGCAGCATTTAAGCTTTCCACATTGACCTGCTAATTTCTGAGGGTTGATGGATAGTTGCTGATACCTTGCTGATGAGGTGCTTACAGTTCTAAAATCGGTAAGCCAAGACGAGCAACATAGTTCTCTACCACAAGCGCCAATGCCACCTAACCTTGCAGATTCTTGTCGAGCACCAATCTGCCTCATTTCTATTCTGATTTTAAACTCGGAGGAGAGACGTTTAATAAGCTCCCTAAAGTCGACACGTCCCTTAGCGGTATAGTAAAATGTGGCTTTTGTTTTATCTCCTTGATATTCCACATCACTAATCTTCATTTCTAGACCAAGATATTCGGCAATTTTTCTTGCTCCATACATGGTGGACTCTTCAAGTGCTGTTGCCTTTCGCCATTTGTCTACATCTTTTTCACTGGCTTTTCTGTAGATTGCTTTAAGGCCATCTGTAGAAGAGGTTTTTAACTTCTTTTTCATCTGAAGTTTTGTTAACTCTCCCACAATAGACACAACGCCTATATCATGACCAGGACTTGCTTCTACGGCGATGACGTCGCCAACCACTAGATGCAAGTTGTCTTTGTTGAGGAAAAACTCTTTTCGACTGCCTTTGAATCGAACTTCAACGGCTTTAAATTGTTCTTTTTCCGAAGAAGTTTGAATGTCGGAAAGCCAATTAAACACAGATAGTTGATTACAACCGCCTGAACCACAGTTTCCATTGTTTTTACAGCCTCTGGGAAGGCTGCTGCCACACGTTTTTGTCGAACATCCTGAACAACCCATACTTTAGTTAGTTTCCTGCAAAGTTATATTTTTAACATGAAGAAGAACAACCATTTTTAAAGTCAAATCCATAAAAATAAATTTTGAGCTGCCATTTCTAGAGATATGTTTGTGTGCTAACTCGATTTCTTCTATGATTTCAATGGCATTATTTTGATGAATAAAAGGGGCAAAGTTTTTGGTAAATTGCTCTTCTTCCTCTCTTACTTTTTGAATAGATGAGTCGGCAAAATTCTGGACTAAACTTTCCCTGACCATATGTAAAGCGTATTGTAAAAATCCTTTTTGTTGTTCTCTTCCCCAACGGTTTATCATGTCTACCCAAGACGTCAGTTCAATAACACGGGCTTTGTAACACATTCGCATCCAATTTTGAAACTCTTCTGTGTTTTGTTCCAACAACTCACTTCCTTTAATCAATTTGAGAGCCTGCCCTATATTCCCTGATGACAAGTGACTGATTTCTGATGCTGTTTTTTCGTCAACACCTTCTTTTTCAATGAGGTATTTCGTTAAGCTATTTTCATCGCAAGGTTCAATAGTTGTGTTTTGCAATCTAGACACTATGGTCTCTAACAAGTTCACCGAAGAAGAAGTCAAAAGTATAAATATGGTTTTTTCAGGTGGCTCTTCAAGAAGTTTTAACAGTTTGTTAGCGGCTGGATTATGCATCTTTTCAGCATGCCAAATAATAATTACCCTGTATGAGTTTTCATAGGGTTTTAGAACGGTTTTTTTGCTGAGTTCGTTGGCCTCATTCACGCTGATGAACCCTTGTTTATTGGTGTCGCCCAAATTGAGGTACCATTCCTCTTCTGACATAAATGGATTGGAAGCAATAGCCCCTCTCCATTCTTCAATAAAATGGTCGCTAACGGGGTTTGTTCCTTTTCCAGTAATAACGGGGAAAACACAATGCAGGTCAGGGTGAATTAACTTTTCTGATTTGAGACATGCAGGACATACCCCACAAGAGTCTGAGGGCTTTTTGTTTTCACACATCAAATATTGAGCAAAAGCTAGTGCCATAGCTAAGCCAGAAGAACCGTCTTCAGCAGTAAAAAGGTGTGCATGACTAAGCCTATTATTTTCAACAGCATGTAGCAGTTGACTTTTTACTCGAACATTTGAAGGGATATCTTTGAATTGCATAGACCTATATCACTTGATTTCAAAGGTAATGAATAAATCCTTTTTTTGATTACTTTTAGAAAATATACATTTGCCTAAATTTTTTCTTAATGATGACCTTAGATACATTTTCTTTTCAAAACAAACGCGTATTAATTAGAGTAGACTTTAATGTTCCTATGGATGCGGATTTTAATGTTACCGACGATACTAGGATGCGCGCAACCTTACCGACAATAAGTAAGATTCTTGATGGTGGCGGTAAGGTTATTCTTATGTCTCACAGAGGAAGACCAAAAGGGACGGACGATAGCTTGTCAATGAAACACTTGGTTCCTCACCTGTGCAAACTATTATCGCAAGAGGTGAAATTTATTGACCAATGTGTAGGCGATGCGGTTGTTGAAATGACAAATTTACTAGAAAGCGGAGATGTATTACTTATAGAAAATCTAAGGTTTAAGTCTGAAGAAACGGCGGGCGATATTGCCTTTGCACAGGAGCTTTCAAAGCTAGGAGACATTTACGTTAACGATGCTTTTGGAACGGCTCATAGAGCTCACGCTTCAACAGCTATCATAGCTCAGTTTTTTGAAGGAAAAAAATGTTTTGGCTATGTTATGTCTAACGAAATTGAAAACATTAATAAAATTACTGGCGACACAAAAAAACCATTTACAGCTATTGTAGGCGGAGCGAAAGTGTCGTCTAAAATTTCAATTATTTTGCGATTAATGGATGAGGTTGACAACCTAATTATCGGCGGCGGAATGACTTTCACATTCATTAAAGCAATGGGCGGTAGTGTTGGAAACTCATTAGTGGAAGAGGATAAATTAGACCTTGCTCTTGACATTATTCAAAAGGCAAAAGTAAAAGGCGTTAGCTTATACCTTCCTTCCGATTCAGTAAATGCCGACCACTTTGATAACGATGCCAAAACAATATATTCAAGTGTTGAAAATATATCTTCTGGATATATGGGCTTAGACATTGGAGAAAAGACAATTTCACAATTTTCAGAAGTCGTTCTTAATTCGTCAACCGTATTGTGGAATGGCCCAATGGGGGTATTTGAAATGGAGAACTTTTCTCATGGAACAAAAGCAGTTGCTGAAGCATTAGCCAAAGCAACTCAAAAAGGTGCTTACACCTTAGTTGGGGGTGGCGATTCTGTAGCTGCTATCAATAAATACAGCTTGGCAGACAAGGTAAGTTATGTTTCAACAGGAGGAGGAGCTATGCTCGAATACTTAGAAGGCAAAGTGTTGCCAGGAATAGCAGCTATTATTGAAGATTAATCTTTTCTTCGGCATCTTCCCAAATTTTTTCTGCTTCATTAATAAGGGAATTACCATCGCTTACGTTGGGGGCAATTGACGGAATCATATTCGAAATAGGCTTATACAACACAGAAGAGTTCTTTTGCTCTAAAGGAATTAAGTTTAGGTGATAGTCAAAGGTGTTGAAGACCAATAATAAGGCACTAATTATAAAGGCTGTTTTGAGGACACCAAAAACACCCCCAAGTAGTCTGCTCACAAGCCCTAGAGCAACCAATTTGATGATTTTATCGACTATAAAACCAACGAAACGAACCACTAACACGATAACTATAAACGTAATGGCAAAGGATACTATGGGTAAAAAGGACGATTCAATAGATAATTCGCTTTTCAAATAGGGCTGAATACTATCCGCAAAATGTACCGCACCATAAATACCAACAATCAACGCCACTAGAGAAGCTAGTTCTTTAATAATGCCTTTCGATACGCCTTTATATAAGCCCCACAAAAGGGGTATTGCCAAAATTATATCCAAGTAGTTCATAACACTTCAAAAGTAGTATTTTTGTATGATGAATGACGGAATAAAATTAAAGTGGAATAATTTAGTTGAAAAACTAAATAATCGCTTCGATGAGGATTTAGATTTTCAAGGAATTTTATTTCTAATAGGCATTCAAGAATTGGGCAAAGGACATTTAAAGCTCAATAAAAATCAAAAATTAGATGTTATTCATATTGCCGTTTGCGCATTGTTAAGCCAGTGGGATTATTATGAATTTGAAGGTCATGACGAAGAGGGATGGCCACACTGGAAATCAACAGAAAAACTTCCCAATTTAAGTCCTAAAGATCAAGATAAGCTCATTAAGGAAGCTGTAATTGAATATTTTTCTTAGTTAGCAGGAAGAATTTCGATGTCTTTGTAAATCGTCTTTCCATAAACGAATCGAATAACAGATTGACCTAGTAGGACAGTGTCATTTGAGGAGGATAAAGTAAAGGCTGTAACATTCATTAAAGCCTCTAGCTCCAAGATATGCTCAGTTTGTCCATTAAAATCAGATACTAAAGTGCTAATAACATTCGTTTGAGTAACACCAGTTATTTCTTCTTGAGAAAGCACGACAGTAGCACCAGAAACAGTGTTGCCGTCCATATCATAGACAGTGATGACGCCTTTGGTGATAGGCTCTTCGCTGCAAGAAATAAAGGAAAACACTAATAGTAATGGAATGAGTACTTTACTTATCTTCATTTTGTAAATGATTATTTGTTAATTTGCTTTTTCAAAGATAACAATTATATGAAACCAATTTTAACCACTCTATTCGCCTTAGTTTTAGCATTTTCTGTATTCTCTCAAGAAAGAGTAAAAGTAAAGATTGAAACTGTACATGGTGAAATGATTGCTGAACTGTACAATGAAACACCAACCCATCGTGATAATTTTATAAAGTTAGTCGAAAAAGGCTTTTATGATGGCACGCTATTTCATAGAGTGATCCCAAATTTTATGATTCAGGGTGGAGATCCCGTATCAAAAGAAGCAAACCCTAGTCAGCAAATTGGTAACGGTGGACCGGGTTATACTTTGCCAGCAGAATTTAACCCCAATTTAATACATAAAAAAGGAGCTCTAGCAGCAGCCAGAATGGGCGATGCGGTAAATCCAAAAAAAGAATCTTCAGGCTCACAATTTTACATAGTAGAAGGACAGGTATATGATGCTCAAAAAATGGCGATGATTGAACAACGAATGGGAGTGAAGCTATCTGATACTCAGAAAAAAGCGTACTCATCTGTTGGCGGAACACCGCATTTAGACGGTGGATATACTGTGTTTGGTGAAGTTATAAAAGGCTTAGAAGTCATTACCAAGATTTCTAACCTTAAGAGAAATAAAAACAACTTACCTCTTGAAAAAGCGGCAATGAAAGTTAGTATAATAAAGTAGTATGTTAGAGAAAGTTCAACAGCTTTTAGTTGAAGTAAATTCTTTTGTGGCTAAGGACGCCGAAGAATTAGAACAATTTAGGATTAAATTTTTAGGCAAAAAAGGCCTGATGAATGACCTATTTGCAGATTTCAAGAGCGTTCCAAATGAGCAAAAAAAGGATTTTGGACAAGCCTTAAATCAACTTAAGCAAACAATTCAAAATAAATTGGAGCAAGGTAAAAGTGCTTTTACTCAATCCAAAAAAGAATCTTCTGGGCTTGATTTAACAATGCCCGTTACAGAAGACTCAATAGGTAGCAGACACCCTTTGTCTTTGGTCAAAAATGAAATTGTAGAAATTTTTAACCGCATAGGCTTTACCCTATCTGAAGGACCAGAAATTGAAGACGATTGGCATAATTTTACCGCCTTAAACCTTCCCGAAGAACACCCTGCTAGGGATATGCAGGACACTTTCTTTATTCAGACTAATCCAGACACACTTTTGCGTACACATACTTCGTCGGTGCAAGTAAGGTATATGGAAAATAATAAGCCGCCAATACGCACACTTTCACCAGGAAGAGTGTATAGAAACGAGGCGATATCAGCTCGTGCACACTGTATATTTCACCAAGTTGAGGGTTTATACATTGATGAAAACGTATCCTTTGCTGATTTAAAACAAGTCTTGCTATACTTTGCCAAAGAGATGTTTGGCGATAAAACTGAGATAAGACTTAGACCGTCCTATTTCCCATTCACAGAGCCAAGTGCTGAGGTAGATGTATCGTGCAATATTTGTTCGGGCAAGGGTTGTAACGTCTGTAAGTATACCGGTTACCTCGAAATACTAGGCTGCGGTATGGTTGACCCCAACGTACTAAGAAATTGTAACATTGACCCAGAAAAATACAGCGGCTTTGCTTTTGGTATGGGTATCGAAAGAATAGCCATGCTGAAATATCAAGTCAACGACCTTAGATTGTTTTTTGAAAATGACGTACGCTTCTTAAAGCAGTTTAAGTCTAGCCTTTAATTAGCGGCACAACCCATAGTACAATTTTCCATTCCACAAGATGCACAAACTGTGGCAGTAGTATCGCTGTGCGAACATTCGCATTGTTCTGTGCCAGAATTACATTCGTGAGCGGGAGTTGCAGCATCGTCTTCACAAGCTACGAAGCAGAGACTAAAAATAAAGATTGAAGTTAGATAAAGTGCTTTTTTCATTTGATTATAAGTTTAGGCTGTAAAGCTACTTACAATTAGAGCTATAACCCAAAAACACACAGAATTTTATTACATTGCTATAGTGCTTAAATTAATCTAAGAATTACTGCTTGAAGATGTAATTTATAAATAGGGTTATTTGGTATTTGTATTTATCATTTATCTGATTTGTTGTAAATTGCTTCATCATTCAAACCCCTTTTAAAGACCACTATGAAAAAGATTATTTCTACTATTTGCATGGCATGTTTTTTCTTCGCCTTGCAAGCTCAAAACACACTATCACTAGAGTTAAATCACTTATTCAAAGGCCAAACATTTGCGTTGAATCAAGACTATAATGATGACCAGCAAAGAGCGGTTAAAATTACCTCAACGCGTTATTACATTTCTTCAATTACTCTTAAGCATGATGGCGGACAAGAGACTGCTTTAAATGGCACCTATATTTTAGGAGAAGGAAATGTTACCAACTATTCCATCGATAGTTCATACAATATAAATAGTGTGGAAGGCATTGAATTTGACTTAAGCGTTGACTATGATGCTAATCATGGAAATACCAGTAATTTTCCAAACACACATCCACTAGGGCCAAAAACACCAGCAATGGATTGGGGTTGGCCATCGGGTTATTTCTTTTTAGTTCTTCATGGAAAAGTAGATGACAATGGCGATGGAACAGCGAATAAATCATTTCAAATAGAATCTTTTGGCGATCAGTTGCTGAGAGATATCGATGTTATTGAATTTACCGAGCCTATAACTGCCGAAAATGGAAAGATTACTATTCCACTATATGTGAATGTAGACAGATGGTTCGCTGAAATGGACTTTGCTACCATAGGGTTTAACCATGGGGCCTATGCACCAAACATTAAAGCTGCCGATAACACTAACGCTAGCAATGTGTTTACTGCTCAAGCTCCGGTTAGCATAAACGAGGCGACTGAAGACGAAAAATTAGCTTTCGTTTACACTAACTATAAGATGCCTTATGCACCTGTGCTGTTTTACAAATTACCAGAATCTATTTACAGTCTATCCATTATCGATATGTAAGGAAGAAGATTGGTTAAAGAAGAAAATGTAAATTTTGAAGGAAATTACTTTGTGAAATCAGAGTTGCCAACCGGCATGTATTTTGCCGTATTTACATCCAATGAAGGCTATCAAAAAGCACATCAGTTTACAGTAAATCGATGAAAGCAATTCTAACAATCGTCACCTTATTATGTGCAGCTTTGTTTCTCTCATTTGTAGGTGATTATGAATTGTTAATACCACAAGGATTTCCTGAACCCTATATTCCAGAAGACAATCAGTTGACGCAAAGTCGAGTTGATTTGGGCGAAAAGCTGTTCTTTGATAAAGTCTTATCGAGAGACTCCAGCTTGTCTTGTGCAAGTTGTCATATTCCAAAATTTGCATTTACTGACAGAATACCCAGAGCTATCGGAATTAGAGAACAAGAAGGGTCTAGAAATACACCAACATTGACAAATGTTGCCTATCAAGATAAATTCTTGTTGGATGGCTTAAACCCCAGTTTAGAAGCTCAAGTAAATATTCCAGTACACGAAGTAAAGGAATTTGATTTCAGTATAATTTTAGTTGCCGAACGGATGAAAAAAAACCCTGAATACGTTCGACTTTCTCAAGAGGCATATGGCAGCGAACCAAGCCCTCGAATAATTACTAATGCCATAGCAGCTTACGAAAGAACATTGATTAGTGGCAATTCTGTATATGACAAATATCATTTTCAAGGAGACTCAACAGCTTTAAGTCATTCACAAAAACGAGGGATTAATTTATTTTATAACACACTTTATTGTTCGGAATGCCACGCTGGTTTTAACTTTACAAATGGAGGACTAACCAATAATGGGCTTTACGAACATTATGCCGATACTGGACGAATGCGTCTTTTCGGAATGGAAAAAGATAGAGCTATTTTTAAAGTGCCAACACTAAGAAACATTGCTATTACATATCCTCACATGCACGATGGTAGCCTTAACTCTTTAGACGATGTTATTAATCACTATTCTTCAGGGGGTAAAAGCCATCAAAATAAAAGCGAATTAATTCAGCCTTTTACATTGACTAAAGAGGAAAGAACAGATTTAATTTCTTTTTTACAAGCATTGACAGATTCTTCATTTTTATCGTTGAATGAGTAAGAATTTGAATGGATTATGAAATAATCAATTTAACTCCTAAGCTAGATTTTTATAAATTGCATCCTAACTACAAACGTACGTATCATATGAAAACACTTAAAATATTTGCATCCGTCTTATTGACTGGATTTTTAATTTCTACAGTCGCTTACGCAGGTGGCGATAAGGTCAAAGAAAAGTTCAAGGTATTAGGAAACTGTGGTATGTGTAACACAAAGATTGTTACAGCGGCTAAATCTGTCGATGGAGTTATTTCTGCTAAATGGAGCTCTGAAACGGAAATAATGGTAGTCAAGTTTCATTCTGAAAAAACTAACGTTGACGAAATTCAGAAAAAGATAGCTTCAGTTGGTTACGATACAGAGAAGCATAAAGCAGATGATGAAACCTACGCTAACTTACATCACTGCTGTAAGTACGATAGAGAATAAGCATTTAACTTTTTAATTTAAAATATGAAAAAATTAATTTTTTCCTTGGCAGCAGTTTCTTGCTGTATCTTATCTTTTGGTCAAAGCACCGCCACTGATTTCACAGTTGATAATTGTGATGGAGAGTCCTATAATTTATTTCAAGACCTCGATGCTGGAAACGTTGTGGTGATAGCATGGGTAATGCCCTGCGTCTCTTGTATTGCAGATCCTGTAGCGGCATATTCTATAACTAAAGATTATAACCCAGAAAAAGTAAAGTATTTGATGGTAGATGATTATGCTGACCACGACTGTTCAGTTATTCAAACATGGTCAGAAAATTATCAGATGGGGGATGTCACAAAGTTTTCAAACTCTGCTATTACCATGAGTGACTACGGAGTTGATGGAATGCCAAAAATCGTTGTATTAGGCTGCAAAAGCCACAAAATATTTTACAATGAAAACAGTTCTTCAGAAGGAATCAAGGAAGCCATTGATTTAGCCTTAGAAGAATGTTCAAACACCTCTATAATTGATAATGGTGATGTTTCGGCAGAAGATTTAAAACTATCTATATTTCCGAATCCAACACATGAAAGTTTGACTATAAACAGTCAATATCAAGAAGCTTTTCCAATTAAGGTGTTTAATTCTTTAGGAAAGCTTGTTTTTCAACGGGAGAATTTTCACTCTACATTATCCATTGATGTTTCAGACTTTACCGAAGGGCTTTACTTTCTTGAATATTTGAATCAATCTAAATCCTTTATCGTTAATAAATAGAATTTAAAGCATGAAAAAAATCATATTAGTAATCTGCTTGTTGATAGGTAGTAAATACCTTTTCTCTCAAGGGTGTTGTTCAGGAGGCTCTGGTAGTCCAATTTCAGGCGGTGCAGCTTCTGGAGTATTGTTAGAAAACCAAATGGAAATTTCTACCAGTTACCAATATATCAGCTCACACCTTTTTAAAACAAATAACAATAAAGATACCATATCAATACTGAACGATACGCTCAGTTCTGATTACCTATTTTTTAGAACAGATTACGGTTTAAGTGAAAAACTGACGATGTCTGTGGCCTTAGGCTATTTCTTAGATAAATCTATCGTTAATAAAAATGAATCGTATTCTATTTCAGGAGTTTCAGATTTAATTTTATTTCCGCGTTATAATATTTTCAATTGGAAAAGGGACAATCACAGAACAGAAATAACGGTAGGGCTTGGGTTGAAATTTCCGATAGGCGGTCATACTGACTCTAGTTTGCTGTTTTCCAATCCAGTACTTGGTGATATTTATGCTTATAACCCACCCATTGCTCAACTGACCAATGGTTCTCAAGACGCTATGTTTTATTCCTTTTTTTACAGAACATACCCGAAGAAGAAGTTTAGAGTGTTTGCTAATGCCTTGTATATTAAGAAAGCCTTCAACTCTTTGGGTGAAAAGTTTGGAGATTACTCAAGTGTGAGCCTATTTGTTGGTAAAAGCCTTCCAAAAAACTTTGGTGTTACGGGACAGTTAAAATATGAGCGAGTTGGAAAGATAGAGGCGGCTAATGGAGTTAATCTAATCAACTACAATGTAGAGGAACATTCGACAGGGCTTAAAAAATTCTTATTCGTTCCTCAGATTAGTTATTCGGATAATGGGTTCACTTATTTTGCTACTGCAGACGTTCCTTTGTATGAAGATTTGAACGGTTCTCAGTTTGCTACTCAAACCCAATTTACAGTAGGAGTTTCGTACCGCTTTTTGGTGAAAGAGCCTGAGGTTGGCGGAGTGCTGCACTAAGCTTTAAACGGATGCCGTTGAGTCCATTTTTTTGGCTTAATGGCATTTAGTAGAGGCCTCAAGACCCATCTTAGCAGAGGGTTGTGTAGGTAAATATAGATGTATGATTTCATCGGAACAGCACCTACATTGCTTTTAAATTCGGCGGCAGTTCTGCCAAAAATGATTCGATTTGAACGACTTTCAATACCGTGTTTTATACTTTCGTTGAGGATGCGTTCGTAGAGCCTATACTCTTGGTTGTATTTGTAATCTAAGCCGATGAAGTAAGAGTATAAATTGTTGTTTGCCATCAGTTCGGAAGAAAAGCCAACAAGTTTTTTGTCTAAAAATAGACCGTATACCTTACTCTTGGGGCAGTCTAGTGGTATGAAGTCTTTGAATACCCTAGAGTTAAAGGTAAGTGTGCCAAAAGAGGAGTTTTTCTTTACGTTTTCAAAAAGTGTTTGAATCTCATTTTCGTATTGTATTAAGTCTTCTTTTGTTAATTGGATAATGTTAATGTCTTCACTTTTTTTCATTACCCCACGTAGTCGGCTACGGTATTTTTTCTTTAGGCTGTTGGTGTAGTCTTCAAAGCTTTTCCATTCGCCTGATAGAGGCAATTGCATATCTTCTTCAATCTCTACTTTTATGAGTTTTGGAAATTCATCTTCAGGATTTGCAATGTCTAAGTGTGTGAAGAAGTGGTCAGGTATAATAAATTTATTGACACATGATGTTAGTCTAATTTTCTTTAGTAGACCCTTTACAAATTCGTTTTTGTTTTCTATTCTGTCTGCACTTATGTTGTTTACATTGGTGATTAGACCATTTCCAATTACTACCACATTCAACCTCAATAAGCCTAGCAAAAAACTGACTAGACCTCTATTAACCTTATTCCTTTTTTGATAGGAGCTAATTTTTCTACCTCCTAAATTAAATTGTTGAGCATAGCCGATGACCTTATTGTTTTTGTCATCTACCACATAGTAAAGGTGCTTTATGTTTTCGGTATGGTTTTTCTCTAGCGCTTGTTTGAATGAAAAGGATAGAAAAGGGTTAAGTTCTTTTCCTACACTTTTCCATTGCTTGGAATCAACAGAATTGGCAGAAGTATGTAAGTGTATATCCAAGTGTTAGTCAATTAGTGGGGCAAAAGTACAATTTAAATAAGTCTAACGCTTAATCTAGTCTTTCTGTTGCTTTAGGGGTTGCTTTATAAGTATACCGTCAAAGCCTCGTCTATACGCGTAGAGTAGGAGGGCGAGAGTTTTTCTCTTTTCATTTTCCATTGCCGCGCTTGACCCTGCACAGCTAGGCGTACCTTATCACGCCCCATTCTGTCATTAATTTTATCTAGGGCAGACATCACAGATTGTTGCTTTTGGCGGTCTATACTGTCGAATAAACTGAGCTGTTGTTGCTGTTGAGGAACAATATCGCCAACAATAATCCCGGCTTTTTTATAGGTATAGCCAGGGCGGTATATTTTTTCCAAGCCTTTTAGTGCAAAGCGGATGATTTCCATAGAGTCGTTGGTCGGCGAGTCCAAAACAAATGAGGTAAAGCCTTTATATTGTTTGTCCGTTGGCCTGAAAGGATTGGTGTGTATAAATACGCTTACCCTTGTGGCACAGCTTTTTTGCTTTCGGAGTTTGTAGGCACAGTTGGAGGCGTAATTACTCACGCTTTCTTTCAACTCTTCTATATGCGTTACCTTTTTGCCAAATGAACGCGAGGTGCAAATGTTCTTTTTTCTACTGGCATGTTCTTCCAGACGAAAACAAGGAATGCCTTTCAGCTCCTTCACCATCCTTAGCCCTACAACAGATAGTCGGCGTTTTATCCAGCTTTCTTCGGCTCTGCAAAGGTCATAAGCTGTTTTTATACCCATATTTTTAAGCATATGCGCGTGTCTTCTTCCTATGCCCCAAAGGTCTTCTACGGCTAGCCACTTGAGCGCTCTATCAATGAGTTCGGCTTTGTCCAACACAAAAACGCCAGACTTGGTGTGTTTCTTGGCGATAAGACCGGCTACTTTGCACAGGGTTTTAGTGGGGGCAATACCTATAGATATAGGAATACCTGTGTGTTGGCTTACTTTTTTCTTTAAGGCGATGCCCTTAGAAAGAAGATCTCCTTCGCCACTAAAATCCATAAAAGCCTCGTCTATGGAATAAACCTCCATAGCCTTTACTTCTTGTCGCATAGTGGACATTACTCTTTTGGATAAGTCGCCGTATAGTGTAAAGTTGGATGAGAACACATGAACGTTGTGCTGTCTTATCAGGTGTTTGACCTGAAAAACAGGCACCCCCATTTTAATTCCTAAGGCTTTACTTTCATTACTTCGTGCGATAACACAGCCGTCGTTATTAGAGAGTACCAAGATGGCTTTCCCTTCTAATTTGGGTTGAAATACGCGTTCGCATGAAGCGTAAAAGTTATTACAATCCGCTAGTGCTAGCATTGGCCTTGTGGATGATAAAGGTTACTACTCCCCATACTTGAAAGTTCATTTCTTCGGTAATTTTCATGGGCTTATAGTTCTCGTTTGCCGGCATAAGGTAGAGCTCATCTTCACTCTTTTTTATCCTTTTTACAGTAAACTCTCCATTGACCACCGCCAATATAATGTCGTTATTCTTGGGTGTTAATGCTCTGTCTATAACCATAACATCAGAGCTTTGTATGCCCGCATCTACCATTGAGTCGCCAACAGCTCGCACGCAAAACGTGGCAGAAGGGTGTTGAACGAGGTAATCGTGTAGGTTTAAATCCATGTCCAAATAGTCGTCAGCCGGCGAGGGGAAGCCTGCTGGAACGCTATCTCCATACAACGGGACATCGTCAAATGAAGCTTCTTCAATTGCATAAAATTGAAGCTTTTCGCTTGTGTTTAAGTACTTAAATTTCACTTGTTAGGGTTAATTGGAGCATAAAATTAGCTCAAAAACACTTAAAAAAACAATTTTCTGTAATGTTTTTTAATAAGATGCTTACTAGATAAAACACAAAAAAAATGACATAAAAAACAAAAATGTATAGTTAAAATATTAAAAAGTTATACAAAATTATATATGTTTGTACCACTAACTAATTAAATTAACAAGTTATGCTATTAGACATTCAAGTAATGAAGCCAGACGATTATGTAGGCTTCACATTTTTTATCGGATACATGGCAATGTTTGCCGCATCTGTATTCTTTTTCTTTGAAAGAGGCAGTGTAGACGATAAGTGGAAATTATCTCTTTTAATTTCAGGTTTAATCACAGGTATTGCAGCAGTACACTACTTCTACATGCGTGATTATTATATGGCAACAGGAGATAATCCAACCTTCTTTAGGTATGTAGACTGGACATTAACAGTGCCGCTAATGTGTGTAGAGTTTTATCTACTAACTAGGGCTGCTGGGGCTACAAAGAGTTTATTGTGGAAGCTAATTATTGCATCAGTATGGATGTTGGTTGCCGGATATATCGGTGAATCATTTAATCCAGAAGGTGGCGATACAGCACATTCAGTAAAATGGGGTGTGATATCTACAATAGGTTACATTTACATTTTATACACTGCATGGTTTGGTGAAGTGGCACAATTGGCTGAGAAGAGTAACTCTGAAGTAGTCAAGAAAGGTGTTCGTACACTAGCATGGTTCGTATTAGTAGGATGGGCAATCTATCCAATTGGATACATGTGTATGGAAGGCGGATGGTTAAGTAGTGTTATGAGTCCAAGTGATGTAGACTTATGGTACAACATTGCAGATGCTATTAACAAAATCGGATTCGGTTTGGTAGTTTATAACATTGCCGTAACAGAATCAAAATAACAATCATCGTTTTTGGTTAATTTAAAGGCAGACTAGATAATTATTTAGTCTGCCTTTAATATTTACAGAGGATTATGAATCGATTTACATTCATATTTGTAGTTTGTATTTACGCATTGTTTCTGATTTATCAGGCCTTTGTAGAAATACCACTTAACAACCAACTTCTTGGCGCATCCTTTTTAATTTTACTATTTGGCATTCCTCATGGAGCTATTGACCATGTATTGTTTTTTAGAAAACGAAAAATGTCTCAGCTTAAATTTTATGCCATCTATTTAGGGCTTATTTTAGCTTTTGTATTGCTTTGGTTTTGGCAACCCGTTGTCAGTTTTGTTATTTTCTTACTCTTATCGGCTTTTCACTTTGGAGAGTCGCAATTGGTTGATATTAAGCTAAGCTTGAAATGGCGTCCATTACTGTTTTTCAGTTGGGGTTTAGCCTTACTTGCTAGTTTAGTGTATTATAATATCAATGAGTTGGCGGATATAACGGCTTTATTTCAAGATACTCAAGGTTTTTCAGTAGTGTATAATGAGGATATTTTCTTTTGGTTCTATGCTATTACAAATGCGTTAACAGTTTTGGCTTTGGGCTACTTATTTTTATCGAATTATATTTCTTTTAAACGGTTTTCATCAGAAGTTTTTTTGATAGGATTAGTTCACCTGACTTTTTATCTGTTTCCGTTTATAATAGGGTTTACCTTGTATTTTGTTATTCTACATTCTATAATGGTAATGAACCAAGAATACCAATTTTTTAAGTCTGAACGCACTGACTTTAGTCTTATGGATTTCATGAAGTTGCTTTTGCCTTATTCCTCGTTGAGTATATTCTTCACGGCAGTATTGGTGCTATTGTCTTATCATGGAATCATTAATATTTCTGTTCCATTTTTAGCAATAATCATCATTTCAGTCATCACTTTGCCTCATGCTATAGTGATGAATATTTTCTACAATAAATAGGATTTATTTTTCGAGGTGACGATCTAAAACTTTCTCAAGTTTTCGGTCACTTGTTCCGCCCCAATGTTCAATAACTTCTCCCTCATTATAGAGGTAGAAATATGGAAAATACGGCGGTCTAATTTCTTCCGGCATATCCTCTTGCATAATATGCCTAAATCCTAAATTTCGTTTTTCGGCTTCAGCTTTTACAGTAGGTTCAAACGTCTTGCAAGGTCCACAACCTAATTTTTTTATCATTACAATTTCCATAGATTGTTATTTAAAAAGGTCAATAAATTATAGGGTACAAAAATAAGCAAATCTGCTGTAATTTTTTAAATTCGCTTTATGACCACTCAACAAGTTGATGTAGAATTAATTAGACCTTTAAGAAGTCTTATCCTTCGTCCAGGGCAGCCTATAGAATCAACAGATTATGATAAAGATAAAGACAACACTACTTTACACTACGCTGTTCTTAAAAACGGCACTGCTTTGTGTATAGCTACTTTTTATCCAGAGCCAATGGAAGACGTTAGCTCAACTCGAGCGTATAGGCTTAGAGGTATGGCAACGTACCCAGATTTTAGAAGGCTTGGCTTGGCATCTAATTTGATGCATAAAGCCATGACTGACCTTAGACATGAAGGTTGTGATTTATTATGGTGCAAGGCTCGACTAGTGGCTATTGAGTTTTACGAGTCATTAGGCTTTATGAAGATTGGGCCTATGTATGAGATAGAAGGAATTGGGTCACATTTTACAATGTATAAAAAGATAAAATAATGCAAGATAGAAATCAAACACTTTTGGCATTGCGTCCTAATATAGACACTATTACAGATAGCCTAAACACGAAAGATATAGAGTCCTTTCAAAATAAGGTCTTACGTCCGATATTGAAATTTCAAAATCACTTATTACTGCATTTATTTGCTCATTATGCTAGGCAATATAAAGGAGTGTTTTTCAAACTTAACAATCAACAGCAATTGGAATATATTCATCAATCATTAAGTACAAATCAAAGTTTTAAAAGCAAACTTATCGGTACAGTTGTTGGCTTATTTACGACAGAGGAGTATGTGTATTATAGCCAAAATTTATCAGCTTTGAACAAGCGAATTATCAGTATGTCTATACAGCGACTTCAAGACCAATTGGAGCTCCTTGGATCTTAGTATTCAGATTTTATCTTTCTAGTTACACTCTTTGCATAAACCAAAGACATTTAGTTCAGCACTTTGCACTTTGAAGCCGTCTAATTCAATGGGAACGACAGTAGTACTTACACAGAAAGTGTTTTTGCAGTTTGAACAATGAAAATGCAAATGATCGTGTTGGTGTCCGTGCTCGCTACACTGCTCATGACAAGCAGCATACTTCTTTTCGTTCGGGAGAACAATTTCATGAAGAATACCATTTTCGGTAAATAGCTTTAGAGTTCTATAAAGTGTAATTCTATCAAATTTATCCAACTTGTTTTCAATATCCCTAACCGTTAGAGCTGACTTTGAAGGGTCAAATAAGTCCAACACTTTTTGTCGAAATGGAGTTAGTCTAATATTTCTATTACTCATACATCAAAATTACTTAAAAAATGACTACTTTTGCAACATTGTTGCGAAAAACATGTTTAAACAAATTCTCTTTCTTTTTTTTCCAATATACTGCTTTTCCCAGATTAGCGGAACCGTTAAGGATAGTGAAAATCAGCCTTTAGCAGGAGTGGATGTGTTAGTTTCGTCTACTATGGTTTTAACCCAAACAGATAGCAAAGGGCAGTTTTCAATAAGCCTTGACATCCCCAAAAATACACTTATCTTTTTTAGTAAAGAAGCCTATGCGAGTAAGACAATACAGTATACTTCAGAAAACGAAGTTAGTATTCAATTAAATAAATTGCATGTTGATATTGATGAGGTTGTGGTATCATCCATAAATCAAAAATTATCGTCTAACCAGACCATAAACATACTTTCTAAAAAAATGAGTCAGCTAAATGAAAGTTCCTTTGATTTAGTGGAGGGGCTTTCAAGATTAAGTGGTGTTGAACAAAGCTCCACTGGTACTGGTATAAAAAAAATTGTAGTTAGAGGGTTATCAGGTATGCGTGTTGTAACCTTGCTAAATGGCGTTCGATTAGAAAATCAGCAGTGGGGCGGAGACCACGGCATTGGCTTTACAGATTTAGGGATCGGTAAAGTTGAATTAGTTAAAGGTCCTGCATCCATTATTTTTGGAGCAGATGCTCTTGGAGGAGCATTGTATTTTTCTGATGAAAACTATATAAGTGGAGGTAAGCCACGTTCAAAATTAATTTCAACATTTGAGTCGTCAAATATGAGAATCAATAACCAGCTTGGGGTTAAATGGACAAGAAAAGCTTTCAAAACAAACACTTTAATAGAATATGGTTCCGCAGCGGACTATCAACTACCTAACGGTTTATATTTATTCAATTCTCGTTATTCAAATCAAGCTTTCAAGACTTCTTTAGGGTACAATACAGATAATTGGATAGTTAATTTACGATATCAATACAATTATGGCATACTCGGCATTCCAGCACATTCTCATGATGCAGAGCCGACACTTGAGCAGCTAAGCTCTTCTTCACAAAATAGATACCCAACGCGTCCAACACAATTTAACACACAACACTCATTAAATCTTGAAAACACCTTTTTCATTGCTGACAATACTCTGAATATCAATTTATCTCAATCGACAAATAGACTTGAAGAGTTTGAAGCATGGACTGTTCCTGAGCTTGATATTACATTAGGCTCAACCCAATTAAGTGGAAGCTACGCTATGCCCATTAGTAACACTCTGAACTGGACATTTGGAACACAATTGGGGCAACAAGAAAACACCAATAAAGAGGCAAGAACTCAACTCATTCCTGATGGAAGTATAACGGATTTAGGAGCCTATTCACTATTAGAATACTCTAAAAATTCATTTACTTCTCAACTAGGGTTGCGTTTTGATAAAAGAGAGATTGAGTTGCAAGACAACACATTTTCTAAGGAATTTGACGCATTTAGTGCTACACTAGGGCTGTCCAAAAAAGGACAAAACCAACATATTAGAGTAAGCTACTCCTCAGCTTTCAGAACGCCACACTTTTCGGAGTTATTATCTGATGGTGTACATCACGGCACAAAACGTCATGAAATAGGAGATAAGAATTTGATTGCTGAGAAAGGACATCAATTCGATATTGCTTATGAGTGGACAGGTGAACATTTGGGATTAATTATCAACCCATATTTTCATCTAATTAATGATTTTATTGCACTGAACCCTAAAGACAGCATCATAGATAATACCCAAGTGTACAAGTACGAACAAGTGGATAATGTAACAATTAAAGGAATAGAAATGAATGTACATTATCACCCTCATTTTGCTCATCATCTACATTTTGAAGAAAGTCTAACCATAATGGAAGGAAAAGAAGGCAATTCTTTTTTAGCATTAATGCCTGCTCATAAATCACAGACATTAGTCCGTTATTATTTTGACAAAACACAAAAGAAGGTTCAATTACACAACACCTTTTTTGAATATGTATATACGGCTGCTCAAAATAAGGTAGCCGAAAATGAATCGCCTAGCAAAGCCTACGGTTTATTTAATCTAGGAATGAATATTTCAATTGATAAGATTCCAAATTTTGAATTAACCATTGGCGTGAAAAATGTAACAAACAAGAGTTATATTTCTCATTTGTCAAGGCTAAAGAGTTATGAAATTCCTCATGAAGGAAGGTCATATTTTATTAAATTATGTTCAACACTTTAAAAATTACAAAAATGAAAAAAGTTTCAATTATTATGGCCTTAGGTTTTTTCTTTGCTTGCACAGACCATGACGAATGTCATGAGTGTCACATTGCATGGGAAAATGCTCAAGGTCAAGAAGTTGAGGTAGAAATCGGTGAATTCTGTGAAGAAGACTTAGCAGACGTAGAAAGCAATGGCTATACTCTTGATGAGTCAGTTGTTGTTGGAAACGATACTGTACCAGCAGGGAGTTACCCAGGTTCAGATATCCATTGCGAAGAGCACGATCACTAATAGTTAGTTCAATGTTTAATAGGCTCAAATTATTTTGAGCCTATTAAACTTGTGTACAAAAAGGTTATTTTTGTACCATGCGAACTAACCTAACAATCCTACTATTATTTATAACCTCTTTGGTATTTGCCCAACGTCCAGATATGGGTAGCTTTGGAGGTAAAAATGCCGCACTTCACAACGGTCAAATTAGCGGTAAACTTGTCGATGCCAAGTCAGGCGATGAATTACCCTTTGCTAACGTCCGACTTTTTCGTAAAAACGATATCCTTATGGAGGGTACAATTACAGACGAAAAAGGGTCTTTTCAATTCAATAAGTTAGGTTTAGCCGAATACTACTTTTTAGTAAACTACATAGGCTATGAGGAGAAGCGTGTAGAAGTATCCTTAAATAAAAATAAAACCTTTATCTATCTCAAGAAAGTTAAAGTAGAGCCTGGTGCAGTAAACCTCAAAGAAGTATCCATTAATGAAGATAGACCAGTCTATGAAAGTAAGATGGAGAAGATTGTTTACAACGCAGAAAACGACCTTAACGAAGGCTTAGATGATGCAACCGATGTATTGCGTAAAACACCTCTTTTATCAGTAGATTTAGAAGGTAATGTTAACCTCAGAGGCTCTTCAAACATCAAGTTTTTGGTCAATGGTAAAGAGTCCACGTTTTTCTCAGGTTCAGCAGCAGACGCCTTACAAATGATACCTGCAGAACAAGTCAAGAGCGTTGAGGTAATTACCAGTCCAACCGCTAAGTACGATGGTGAAGGAGGAGCTGGAATCATCAACATTATTACTCAACAAAAACAAATATCAGGATTTAAAAGTACCATTAATGGATCTGTTGGAACACGTGTCAACAAACAGTCGCTTGACATAAACTACGGAAAGGGAAAATTTGGATTTTCTGCTCGAGCACGAATTCGTTACGGATGGCCACTTGGAGGCGAACAAACCTATCATAGATTTAATTATGCTGATACAACTACGCTGACTAAAAACGCTCAAACGTTAGGTCAATGGATTGGTTTTGGCGGAACATCGGAGATGTATTACGACATTAACCCTTACAATAGCTTAGTAACGAGCGTACAGTTTAGAGGGAATAGACAAACAAATACTGAATGGGCAAACGATAGTCTTTACACCTCTATATTGGAAAATGAGTTTTTAGACAATTTAGCCTATCAGATAAGTGATACAAGCCGCTATACTGATTCTAAAAACCTTAGGTTAGGTTATGAGTGGACGACCGATTATGTTAAAAAATTCAGTGACCACGAAGACCGTGAATTGAGATTAGCTTTTCAGTTAGGTGGGGACATTTCTGACCAAGATAACTTAGTATATCAAGATTATATTGATGGAAGCCCAACAGATAGTATCATAAATAAAAATGATGGAAGTCCACTATCATACACCTATCAGTTAGACTATACCCACCCACTAAATGACAAGCACACTATTGAAGCAGGAGCAAAGTATATCAATAGAAATTTGGTTAACGATTACTCCACTTTACAAGGAACATCCTATCTACAACCTTTAGAGCAGTTTGACTATACTCAAAATGTAGCCTCGCTCTATCTGTCTACTAAGTGGGAGCTCACCAAAAAATGGGGGGCAGTCGTAGGATTAAGAGCCGAGAATACGCAAATAACAGGACAGTGGAATTCTAAAATAGATGACTCTTGGCTGATAAACAGCAAAGGGCAATTTGAAAATGAATACACTACTCTATTGCCTAGCTTTATTTTGTCAAGGAAGATAGACATGATGAAGTCCATAAAAGCCAGCTATAGTAAACGTATTTCAAGACCTGGAATGAGGTATATAAATCCAAACACCTCTTACACTGATGTATTTTCAAAAGATGAAGGAAATCCTTATTTGAAGCCTGAATTAACACACCAAGTAGAGGTGGGTTACAACAGCTTTGCCAAAAAATATAAAGGCAGCTATTACCTTTTTGCCAAACAAACTTATGACTTAATAGAATCCAATGTTAGTTTAAATGGTGATACAGCCATTACATCATACCAAAATTTGGGAGAAAACCTGTCAATAGGGGTCAATTATTACGGCTCTATTACATTAGGAGCTGCCAATTTACGAGCAGGCTTTAACCTTTACACCTATCAGACCACCTCAGATGATTTGGGGCGAATACTGTTCAATTGGAACATGGGAGGAAATTATGACATTGGGAAAGGCTACAAAGCCGAGACCTTTGGTTTTTTCCGTCAGCCTAATCAAACAGCTCAGGGATATGTGCCAGGATTTTCAATGTTTTCATTTGGCTTCAAGAAAGAGTTTAACAATAAAAAAGGCTCTGTTGGCTTAAGGTTTATTGAACCATTCAAAAAATACAAATCCTTTGAAACAGAACTTCAAGGCGATGACTTTTACCTGTATAGTAATAGAAATACGGTCTTCCGTTCTATTGGAATCAGCTTCAAATATACCTTTGGTGAGTTGAGGTTTGATGCCATTAAAAACAGAACGAACATCCGTAATGACGACATAAAGCAAGGCGGCGATAGCGGAGAATTTTAGACTTTAAAAAAGAGTCTTAAATTTGTTCGGTATTATTCCTTCCACACAATGAAAGATAGACGTCACTTCTTAAAAGGCACTTTGCTCGGAGCTGTTGGAGCTTTACTACTGCCTAAACTAGTACCCTTTGATTCAAAGAAAAAGATTAACCCTAATTCAGGAGAAGGCTTTCCTATGGTTGTTTCAACTTGGAATCATGGATTAGCTGCTAATGAGGCTGCTATGCAACGTCTTAAAAATGGAGGAAAAGCCATTGATGCTGTTGAAGAAGGCGTAAAAGTTCCTGAAGCAGACCCAGAATCTACTAGTGTTGGTTATGGTGGATTGCCTGATAGAGATGGGCATGTCACCTTAGACGCTTGTATTATGGACCATAATGGAAATTGTGGAGCAGTATCTTTTTTAGAACACATAAAGCACCCTATATCAGTTGCCAGAAAAGTTATGGACGAGACACCCCATGTAATGCTTTCAGGAAAAGGAGCTTTAGACTTTGCCATACAACAAGGTTTTCCAAAGGAAGACTTACTTACAGAAAAGTCTCGTCAGCGTTGGGAAGAGTGGAAGAAAGAAGCCAAATACGAACCCATAATAAATGTTGAAAATCACGACACCATAGGCCTATTAGCACTAGATAAAAACGGAGATATTTCTGGAGCATGTACAACCTCAGGTCTTTCATGGAAAATGCACGGACGTGTAGGTGATTCCCCAATTATCGGAGCAGGTATGTTTGTAGATAATGAAGTTGGAGGCTGCTGTGCTACAGGAATGGGCGAAGCCGTTATGAAAACACTAGGCTCATTTCTAGTCGTAGAGCTTATGCGTCAAGGAGCATCACCCCAAGAAGCCTGTGAAGAAGCTATCGCCAGAATTGTTAAAAATCAAAACTATAAGGATATGCAAATAGGCTACATAGCGATAAATAAAAAAGGTGAACATGGAGCATATGCAGTTCATCCCCATTTTAATTATGCATTGCATCAGAATGGGAGTAATCAATTAATAGATTCACCATCCTATTTATAATTTAACCCACTAAAAAAGAATAATGAAAAAAGTGTGTGGAGGAGTTGATATTGGCGGTACGAATACAGTCTTTGGTTGGGTAGAATCTAATGGCAACTTCTTATATAAAGGCAGTGTCAAGACTAAAGATTTTGACGATCCAAAAGATTTAGTGAAGGCGGTATGCCGTCATTTGTTAAGCAATCTGATGGAAAATGAAGCCGTAGCAGTTGGTATAGGAGCTCCCAACGGTAATTATTACAATGGAACGGTAGAGTGCGCCCCAAACCTTAATTGGCCAGACTATGTACCTTTAAAAGACTATTTCCATGAGTATTTTGATATGCCAGTACTTGTTACAAATGACGCCAATGCAACTGCATTAGGAGAAATGGTTTACGGTAGTGCTAAAGGGGTCAATAATTTTATGATGGTAACTTTAGGAACGGGATTAGGTAGTGGTTTTGTATCAAACGGCCAGTTAATATATGGACATGATGCTTTTGCTGGAGAATTAGGGCACGTCATTGTTGAAGAAAATGGGCGTCAATGCGGATGTGGTAGAAAAGGCTGTTTAGAAACATATGTCTCAGCAACAGCAATTAGCAGAACAGCTTTAGAAATGACAGCCAAAAACTATACTTCAGCTCAAGTTTTTGAAGAAGCTAAGAAGGGAACGAAATGGGCTTTGGAAGCCTTTGACTTCACTACTAGAAAATTAGGCTTAGCACTAGCAAATGCGGTGGCAATTACAAGTCCAAGAAAAATATATTTATTCGGTGGGTTAGCCCAGGCAGGAGAGCTATTGTTCAAGCTTACCAAGAAATATATGGAAGAAAATCTGTTAGCTATTTATAAAGGAAAAATAGAACTTCTCCCTTCAGCATTGGAAGGGGTAGATGCAGCAATATTAGGAGCTAGCGCATTAGCATGGAAAGAAATTAGTTAAATATGAAAAAATACATTTGGTTATTATCGATACTGGTATTGTCTTGTCAGACAACAGACAAGCGACTCATAGATTATGTTGACCCTTTTATAGGGACGGGTGGTCATGGGCATACATACCCTGGAGCATCGACTCCTTTCGGAATGGTACAATTAAGCCCTGATTCAAGGCTTACAGGTTGGGATGGTTGTGGTGGTTACCACTACACCGATAGTATTATCTATGGCTTTTCGCACACCCATTTGAGTGGCACAGGAATTTCCGATTATGCCGATGTTTTGCTGATGCCTACCACTGGCGAATTGCGATTAGTAAATGGAGCAGATGGTAAGCAGGGCTATGGCTCATTTTTTTCTCATGATAGGGAAAAAGCAAAACCAGCCTACTATCAAGTATTTTTAGAAGATTATGGCATTGATGTTGAGCTTACGGCTAGTCCGAGAGCTGGTTTTCATCGCTATACTTTCCCAAAAAATGAGAATGCTCAAGTAGTCTTAGACTTAGATCATAGAGATAAGTTAACGGACGTATATTTAGAAATAGTAGATAGTCTTACTATTAAGGGCTATCGCCATTCAACAGAATGGGCAAATGATCAACGGTTGTTTTTTTACGCTAAATTTTCATCGCCCATTCTCAGCAACACCTTTAGAGCTGACAGTTTAGTTGTTGGTTTAGACTTTGGAAAACTTGATAAGCCCTTGCATGTAAAAGTGGCTATTTCTGCTGTTGATATGCTAGGTGCTAAGAAAAATTTGGAGTCTGAAATAGACCATTGGGATTTTGAAAAAACAAAAACTCAATCTCAAAGTAAATGGGAACAAGCACTTTCAAAAATTCAAGTGTTTGACAGAAAAGAGAACGATAAAACAATCTTTTACACCGCCCTTTATCATTCCATGCTCAACCCTAATCTATACATAGATGTTGATGGACGATATAGAGGAATGGACATGAAGATTCACCGAGACACTACGGATAATCATTATACCATTTTTTCTTTATGGGATACTTTTAGAGCAACACACCCTTTGTTTACCATCATTGAACAGAAGAAAACCAATGAATTTATCAGAACCTTTTTAAGACAATATAATGAGGGCGGAAAATTACCCATTTGGGAGCTAGCGGCAAATTATACTAATTGTATGATTGGTTATCATGCTATTCCAGTTATTGCGGATGCTTATGCCAAGGGCTTGAGAGATTATGATGTCGATGCGGCATTTGAAGCCATGCTGCACAGTGCAAATTTGGATGGCGATGGACTTGAGTTTTACAAAAACAAAGGCTTTATTTCGGCAAGTGACGAGCCTGAATCTGTTTCTAAAACGTTAGAATATGCTTATGACGATTGGTGTATTGCTATGATGGCAGACTCCTTAAATAAAGAAAAATTAGCCAATGAATTCTACTTGAGAGCTCAATATTATAAAAACCTATTTGACCCTTCAACGGGCTTTTTCAGAGCTAAAGTACGACACAATTGGTTTGGACCTTTCCTTCCAGAAGAAGTCAATTTTAATTATACCGAAGCCAATGCATGGCAGTATTCTACATTTGTTCCTCAAGATATTAATGGACTGATTCAGCTAATGGGCGGGGAAAATGCTTTGGAGCATCATCTAGATAGTTTGTTCTCAACAAACAGCAAAACAACTGGAAGACAACAAGCAGACATTACAGGGCTTATTGGACAATATGCTCACGGCAACGAGCCTAGTCACCACATGGCATACCTGTACAATTATGTAGGAAAGCCTCATAAAACACAAGAGCGTGTCCGACAAATTATGGAAGAACAATACAGTATTCATCCTGATGGACTTTCTGGAAATGAAGATTGTGGACAGATGTCATCATGGTACGTTTTGAGTGCTTTAGGATTTTATAGCGTTACGCCAGGATTGGATTACTATAGCATAGGGACGCCTATGTTTTCTCAATCACACATTAAAATAGAGAATGGCAAAACCTTTATAATACGAGCTGAAAAATTAAGTCAATCCAATAAATACATACAGTCAGCAGTATTGAATGGAAAGTTACTGAACAGACCTTTTATACGTCATGCTGATATCATTAATGGAGGAGAATTATTGTTTATAATGGGTGATAAGCCTAGCGATTGGGGATCAAAAAACCCTCCGCCTTCCTCATTAAGTAAACCGCAATTAACAGCCATACCTTATTTTGAAGCAGAAAGTCAAACGTTTACAGACAGTATACAGCTTGAAATAGGCAGCGTACAAGAAGCGGAAATTTACTATAAACTAGATGGAAGTGTCCCCACTCAGCAATCAAGGATATATACAGAACCCATTAGCTTGTTTGATAATACCACAGTTAAGGCAATCGCCTATTCAGCTAATGGAATAAGTAAAGATATTTCTGCGTCATTTTTTAAGATTGATGGTAGCCGAAGCATTACGATTCAAAGCAAGTATGCCAATCAGTATTCTGGATCAGGTGACAAAACTCTAATTGATTATTTGAGAGGTACAGGGAGCTATCGAACAGGCGACTGGCAGGGCTACCGTGAAGATTTAGAAGCGACTGTAGATTTAGGAAAAATCAGTACAATTAACCGTTTAGCCTTAGGCTGTTTGCAGGATATAAAATCATGGATATTCTATCCGCCAGAAGTGGAGTTTCTAATTTCAAATGATGGCATTAATTTTACGTCTGTTGCGACCATAAAAAACACTTTTTCAGATAAAGAATACGGTTCCTTTCATCAAGACTTTTCAACCAGCCTATCAGCAAAGGCACGTTATGTGAAGGTCAAGGCAAAAAATTATGGTATTTGTCCTGAGTGGCACTTAGGAGCAGGGGGTACTACTTGGCTCTTTGCCGATGAGTTCATCATAAATTAGCAGGAGTTAACCATTATTTAATCTTCTTCATACATTCTATTAACAACAATGCAGCAGTTTTGTAGTGTAAAACTTAAACTATGTATTGGAAAGATGAACTCGATGCCCTGTATCAGAAGAACAAATACGGGAAGCGGCTTTGGAACGAATTAGTAGGCAACCAAGTCGAATTACTATTGAAAAACAACCTCAGACAAGTGGGAACTGTACTAGAAGTCAAAGATTTTGATGGGGAAATGCACCTAAAATTTGAAACAAAAACACCCAATACCACGGTGTTGTTAAAACACCGCGATATTAAGTATATAGATCCTTTTTTGAAATAGAAAGTTTAGTATTGATCCACTAAATATTTGATAAGGTCAGTAGTGGTGACAATACCAACTAATTTTTCGTTCTCAAGTACTGGAAGAGAATGAAATTCATTCTTTGATAAGATAGTAGCCACATCGTAAATGGTATCGTCTTTCTGAACCACTTTTACGTCTTTTGTCATGACTTGCTCAATGTTTAGTCCATCGTAAAGTGCAGTGGTGAGTTCGTCACCATCAACAGTATTTACAAAAGAAATTTTTTGTAAATCGACTTTACTGAGAATTCCAATTACCTTTTCGCCAGAAACAACGGGTACATGTCGGATGTTTTTATCCTTGATGATGTCACTGACTTCACGGATTGATTGGGTTTTGTTGATTGTAATTATGTCGTTAGACATAATTTTTGAAATTGGGGTTCTCTTTTTCATAGAAATTTAGTTTTAGATTCACCTACCAAGGTAAAGTGAACAGAAACCAAATTCCATGACTTGCATCATATTTTCAGGCAAACGTTTTTAGGCTCTGTAAAGAATTCTAAGGATTTGAATCCGCCTTCGCGACCAACGCCTGAATCTTTCATGCCGCCAAAGGGGATGCGTAAATCACGCATCATCCAGGTGTTTATCCAAATTATTCCTGAGTCTATTTTTGCCGCCACTCTGTGTCCTTTGCTGATGTCTTTTGTAAAGATACTAGCCGCTAAGCCATAGCGTGTGCTGTTTGCCATTTCAATGACGTCCTCCTCATTTTTAAAAGGCATAATACTTACTACGGGACCAAAAATCTCTTCTTGATTTGTTCGGCACATATGGTTTAAGCCTTCAATAATAGTTGGCTCTATGTAGTAGCCCTCGCTTAGTTCGCCATCGAGAATAAGTCTGTTTCCACCACATAAAACTTTGCCGCCTTCTTCTTTGGCAAGTTCTATTTTGCTTAAAATACTATTCATATGGTTTTTGGAAACGACTGCACCTAAGTTGTTATCTGTCTTAGGGTTTCCAACCTTGAGTTCTTGAGTTCGTTTTACAAAAGTAGCTTTAAATTTTTCATAAATAGGTTCTTCAACAAATAGTCGAGAGCCACAAAGGCAAATTTGACCTTGATTTCTGAAAGAAGCTTTTAAAGCCATTTCTAGAGCATCTTCAAAATCGGCATCAGCGAAGATGATATTAGGGTTTTTACCACCTAATTCTAGAGATAATTTCTTGAACATAGGAGCTGCTGTTTCCGCAATTTTAGCACCCGTTACTGTACCACCAGTAAAGGAAATAACTGGCGTATCAGGGTGGCTAGTAATAGCAGTACCTACCTTATGTCCATAGCCATGAACAATATTTAATACTCCTTTTGGAAAGCCTACTTCTTGACATACTTCTGACAAGAGATAAGCCGTATAAGGCGTTACTTCAGAAGGCTTTGCCACTACGGTATTTCCAGCAGCAAGAGCTGGGGCAATCTTCCACGTGAAGAGGTAAATGGGTAAGTTCCATGGCGATATACAACCGACTACGCCAATAGGTTCACGCAAAGTGTAGTTTATGGCTTTGCCATCCATGTCATGCATTTGAGAGGCAAAGTGTAATGAAGCTGTAGCGAAGAATCTTAAGTTTTCAGAAGCTCTTGGGATATCTACTTGTTTGGCGAGCCATTCGGGTTTACCGTTGTCTTTACTTTCAGCTTCCACCATTTCGTCAAAACGAGCTTGTATACCATCAGCCAATCGCATGAGGTGGTCGTGACGTTCTTTTTTACTTAGACCACTCCAAAATGGAAAGGCTTTTTTAGCGGCTTCTACGGCTTTTTCAACATCCTGCTTGTCGCTATCTGGCACCAATGAAAATACCTGACCATCAACAGGGCTTTCATTTTCTATATATTCTTTTGAATGAGGTTCAAGAAGTTCTCCGTTAATGTAGTTCAGTAATTTTTTCATTGCGTTTATAGTTTAAAGCGTTCCTGTACGTCCACCATCTACAGGCACATTAATGCCGTTTATGTAGCTAGCTGATGGCGAGCATAAAAAGGCGATGGCGTTTGCCACTTCATCCGCTTCACCAAATCGATTGGCTGGTACGGATGCCAACATAGCGTTTGCGATGGCCTCTTCGGAAGTGTTTTGAGCACTTGCTTTTTTTGTGATTAATGTTTTCAGCCTATTGGTATTGGTAAAGCCTGGTAATACATTGTTTACCGTAATACCCAATTGTCCGACTTCGTTTGCCATTGTTTTTGCCCAACTGGCAACTGCACCTCGAATGGTATTGGAAACGCCCAAACCATTGATAGGCACTTTTACAGAAGTTGATATAACATTGACTATTCTTCCATAGGAGGCAGCCTTCATACTTGGCAATACCGCTTGACTTAGGATTTGATTGCAAACTAAATGCATTCTAAACGCCGCTTCAAAGTCTTCTGTTTTAGCTTCAGAAATAGGTCCTCCAGCAGGTCCTCCAGTATTATTGATGAGGATGTGAATAGATTGGTTTACCAAGTCTTTAGCTACTGACTTTACGCTTTCAACATCTGAAAAGTCAGCACAGAAAAAGGCGTGTTTTTGCCCCTTTGAAGTGTCCAATTCACTAAGAACATCTTGAAGAGTGGAAGCGTTTCTTGACATAAGAAAAACGCTGGCTCCCATCTTAGCTAGGGCTAAGGCTGTGGCTTTGCCAATTCCTTGGGTGCTGCCACAAACGAGAGCATTTTTATTAGATAAGTCTAAATTCATAAAGCCAAAAATAGCCAAATTTGTGTAAATTGCTTCACGAATCAAATTCAATACTTATGTCATTCAAGCAACCGTTTAACTTACACCAATGGATTGAGGAGAATAGAGATTTACTCAAGCCTCCAGTCGGAAATAAAAATCTTTATGTTGAAGCAGGGGACTTTATAGTCATGATTGTAGGCGGACCCAATGCCAGAAAAGATTACCACTTCAATGAAAGCGAAGAGCTGTTTTATCAGATTCAAGGAGATATTAATGTACGAGTTCAACAGGATGGTAAAGCTGTTGACATTCCCATTAAAGAAGGGGAAATGTTTTTATTGCCCTCTAATGTTCCTCACTCTCCTATGCGAGGAGAGAACACCGTAGGTTTGGTTATTGAAATGGTGCGAAAAGATAATATGTCGGACGGTCTTATGTGGTTTTGTGATAAATGCAACCATAAGCTGCACGAATACCGCTTTCCATTAACAAATATTGAAAAGGATTTCTTAGGACGATTTAAAGAGTTTTATTCATCAGAAGAATTGCGTAGCTGTAATAATTGCGGTCATGTTATGGAAGCAGATGAAAGGTATATTTAATTTTACAGCATGCGAATAAATGGACATGGACATATATTGCCTGAGCCTTCACAGATTCCCAAATTTCTGAAGGAAAAGAAGCTTTTTTGGATTGACGATGACAAAAAGTTTATGCGACAAGGAGATTGGTCTAGACCAATCAGTGACCCTAGTTTTTTCCTTAAAGAAAAAATAGAATGGATGGATCAATATAAAATTGACCACGGCGTAATGTTGTGTTTATCCCAGTTGTACTGCAATGGTTGGAAAAAACAAGACTGTGTTGACGCTATCCATTTTCAAAACGATTTTAATGCTTCAGTACAAAGTGAATATCCAGACAAGTTTACCTGTGGTTTTGTAGTTCAACCTTTATACATGGACCATGCACTTAAAGAGATTGACCGCTGTGTAAATGAACTAGGCTTAAAGGTACTTTGTTTGCCTACCCATTTTTTAAATGCGAATGGGGAATGGCTTTCTACTGCAGAATCAGATGTTGACCCGATATACGAATTAGCTAATAAATATGGATTGGCTGTTCAAATTCACCCTTATGATGGGGAGAAAATGATTGCCTTAAAAAATCAATATTGGCGGTTTCATTTAATTTGGATGATGGCACAATGTGCGGACACACTTCACATTTTTACACTTAGAGATTTACCAAATAAATACCCCAATATGCGTACGAGTTTTGCTCATGGCGGAATGTTAGGTATTGCTAATTATGGCAGAAGAATACAAGGCTTTGACGGTCGTCCGGATATCTTCGAAGAATTGGAAGACCCTAGAAAAACATTAGGGCACAAAAACCTATATTTTGATACTTTGGTACACGATTCTCACACTCTAGAGCTGCTTAAAAAGCGGGTGGGGGCAAGTCAAATTATGATGGGCTTAGATGACCCTTATCCATTAGGAGAAATGGAAGGTGTAGGAACTTCATATCCCGGTAGGGTTTTGGATTATGCCGTAGAAATTGATGTTTTAACGGAACATCAAAGAAAAGATATTTGGCACAAAAATGTGTTGGACTGGTTGGGCATTAAAAAGTCCGATTTTTTGTAATAAATGAATTACATTTGCTAACTCAAATAAACACTACGTTATGAGTGACGCCATAAAACACGAATGCGGGATAGCCTTTTTAAGATTACGCAAACCCCTGCAGTTTTATGCCGAAAAATACGGATCCCCCCTTTACGGAGTAAATAAAATGTGCTTGCTTATGGAAAAGCAACACAACAGAGGACAAGATGGTGCTGGTTTGGCAACCATTAAATTAGACGTTCCTGTGGGTAGCCGATACATCAGTCGTCACCGCTCCAATGCCAGTAAGCCCATACAAGATTTGTTTGATTATGTGAATCAGCGTTTTGTGGATTTACAGCAAAATGACCCCGAAAAATTTAATGACATTAAGTGGCTGCAAGAAAACTTAGCCTTTACGGGCGAAGTGCTTTTAGGGCATTTGCGTTACGGTACATATGGTGGAAATAGCATTGAGCATTGCCACCCATTTTTAAGGCAAAATAATTGGCGAACGCGTAGCTTGGTCTTGGCTGGAAACTTCAATATGACCAATGTGGACGAACTGTTCAATCAATTGGTGGAATTGGGACAGCACCCTAAAGAAAAAGCCGATACGGTAACTATTTTAGAGAGAATAGGACACTTCTTGGATGTAGAAAATGACCGCATATACTACGACCAAAGGGAGCAGTATAACAAAAGAGAAATTTCTAATGTGATAGCCGATGAAATGGACATGAAAGATGTCCTTATCAACTCCTCCAAACATTGGGACGGCGGTTATGTGATGAGCGGTATTGTTGGACATGGAGATGCTTTTGTGCTTCGTGATCCCGCTGGAATTCGTCCAGCCTTTTATTATGCCGATGACGAGGTGGTGGTAGCCACTTCCGAGCGCCCTGTGATACAAACTGCTTTCAACGTGCCTGCCGATAGCATTAAGGAATTAAAACCTGGTCACGCTCTAATTATTAAGAAAGACGGTAGTTTTGAAGAGGTGTCTATTATTCCTGAATTGGAACGAAAGGCTTGTTCCTTCGAACGTATTTACTTTTCTAGAGGCAACGACCAAGATATTTATAAGGAGCGTATGAAGTTGGGAATTAAACTATGCCCAAGCATACTCGACACTATAGATTACGATTTAAAAAACACGGTATTTTCTTTCATTCCTAATACGGCTGAAGTGTCTTTTTACGGTATGATGAAAGGCATGAATAAAGCCCTAAACGAGGAAAAGACTAAAGCCATTTTGGCATTAAACAATCCTAATGAAGAGGCTATAAAATCCATTATGTCGGCAAACATACGTGCCGAAAAGATTGCCATTAAAGACGCTAAATTGCGTACTTTCATTACGCAAGACGATAGTAGAGACGATTTGGTTGCCCATGTGTATGATGTGACTTACGGTACCGTTAAGCCCACCGATAATTTGGTGATGATTGACGATAGTATTGTAAGAGGAACTACCCTCAAGCAAAGCATACTCCGTATTTTGGATAGGCTAAACCCCAAGAAGATTGTTATTGTATCTTCTGCTCCACAAATTCGATACCCCGATTGCTATGGTATTGACATGGCAAAACTGGGCGACTTTATTGCTTTCCAAGCAGCTATTGCCCTATTGAAGGAAAGCGGACAAACTCATATTATCGATGAGGTTTACCAAAAGTGTTTGGCAGATATTGAAGACATTAACACGCCTTCAGTAAATCACGTACAGGCTATTTATAAGCCGTTCAGTACCAATGAAATTTCTGCTAAAATTGCTCAGTTGCTACGCCCTAAAGAGATTAATGCTGAGGTAAACATTATATACCAAACCATTGAGGACTTACACGACTCTTGCCCCAATAATAAAGGGGATTGGTACTTTACTGGCGATTACCCCACAGCCGGTGGAAACAGGGTGGTGAATAAATCATTTATCTATTACGTAGAAGGCAGGAACGAAAGGGCGTATTAATTTTTTTCATTTTTTGACTTACTTTTGTAGGGAGACCCCTTTAACGAAAGCTAAAATGAAAAATCTACTCTTCTTACTTCTCTTACCTGTGTTGCTGTTAGGTCAGGAACAACAAGCTGACACACTAGATTTGGATTACTACCTTTTCGATATGGATAATGCATGTAGTTTGTACGCTGATGGAAACCCTAGCTATATCACTAAAATAAAACAGATTAAAGCCTGTTTAGGCTCTATTGATACG